>Ga0209480_10000509_pt1 | contig 32271 bp, 57 predicted proteins | sample JI61114C2DNA_FD_187501 | JGI IMG/M metagenome (GOLD analysis project Ga0209480, IMG submission 187501) | Wastewater effluent complex algal communities from Wisconsin, to seasonally profile nutrient transformation and Carbon sequestration -... | ecosystem: Engineered > WWTP > Effluent > Algae... | reverse complement strand
ATGCTGAGGGGGGGGTATATTTTGCGGGGACCCCCTCCCCCCTATGTTATATTCTCTCAATCAATCGCAAGAGAAGAAAGTCTGAGTCGAAACCTTGGATTATTGTAACGACTCAGAACTCTCCTTCCTTTTTAGTTGATCAGTCTTCGATCGAGATAGGTGTGCTGTTAAATTCCTGATCCACAAGGTCTGGAGCAGGTGTTGGTGGTAGGTCATCCGTAGTTAGCACAACAGGATCGTTGTACCTATCTACTAGTCGATGCATCCCTGTGACGTTCAATACCACAATGGCTTGAGCCGCCTCTGCCACTGCCAAGTCCTGATCTCTTTCACTCAAATCATCAGAACTAATTGTCATTCGTGCCAAGTAGTCACAAGAGTTGTAACCCATGAACGCATCGAACCCAAACCAATCATCGAACTGTGTGAAAGGATTGTAAGGATTGTCAATAGTTGTTAGCATGAACTCTGTTCGTTGTGTCATGTGCCTACCCTCCTGCCCTGGCTAGTGCATCATCTAGTGTGCTTGCTGGTACACCCAGTTGTCTTGCTGCTTCTGCCTGTGTGTAGCCACGGGCCAGCATTGCTTTGATACGGGTGATCTTGGCATCACTAATGGTGTACTCAGTACGTGGCATAGCGTACTTACGTACCACATCAGTGTTGGTGTGGGCCAGTATGTCAGTGAGCCTGTTGTTACTGATAGCTCCTGCCTGTATGGCAGCCCACTCACTAGGAGTGATGTCTATAGGGGTTCTCTCAGCACCCGCCCTGATACGGGCCTTAGTGAGGGCCTGTGTACGGATCTTCTTCTTCTGTGCCGTGGTGAGTTTAGGATCAGCCTTGATCTTAGCGTTCACCTCAGTACGGGCTAGAATAGTGGCCTGTCTTTCGGCGGGCTTATTTGAGAGGGAGGCGTTCAATTTAGCCTGGAGGCTGGCTACTTCTTTGGCATGGACCTTGTTTGCAGTGGGGTTATATTTTACAGGGGGTGTCCTGACATATTCTTTACGGGCCTGGTTAGCGAGGGCTTTCAGCTCGTTCGCGTGGTTAGCGTACACTGCTTCCATCACAGTGCCGGGCTTTGACATCAGCGTGCGTGCGTCCTTGGTTTCTGCCATCTGTGTAGAAGAGACAGTCTTCTCGATGACGGTCTCTTTGACAACGCCCCTCTTTGACACGGTGGTCTTAACATAGGATGCGCCTGTTGGAGTGTAGACCTTTTCCCCAGTACGGGGGTTAATTGGGCCACCCTCTGCATATTTTCGCAGCTTCCTATCAGGAACTCGGTCCTCTAAACTAGCTCTTGAGATCAGAGTTGATGCTCCACCTGTCTGGTACTTCTTCTTCAAGGCGGCGATTCCGTTGTCAATCTCTGATTGTTTCCAATTCAGACCGTGTTTCTCTGCGTCGATCACCACCATGGAATGCATCACAGCATGGGCGATCTCTTCAGCCGAAGCTTTCCGGATCGTCATATCAGTGATGAGGTTCGACACCACACCCATCTGCTTCTGCTTGTGTTGGCCTTCGAGACGCTTCATTCCTTCGTAGCCGGGGTAAGCTTCGATGGGGTCGAATTTCTGTAGGGCTTTCAGAGGAGCCGTGGTCTTAACTTGATGGTTGTTGTTCGGGATGACCAGAACGGTATCACCATCGAAGTCAGCACCGGACAACCGCTTCGCGGTCTTCGAGTTGATGGCAACGGCATCTTCCATGTTACCGAAGATCTTTCGACCTTCAGCGTTACGGTTGTTGACCTTGAGCTCGGGGATCTCGAATGTTCCGCCATGGGGGTGACGAATGAGAACCACAGTCTCGCCGTGTTCGAAGGTGGGGGCATAAACCTCATTGTCCTTCAGCGACTTGAGCGGAAGAAGCACCTTGGTCGCTTGTCGAGGCAGGGGGGCTGCTTTGAGATCGACAGCGTCCGAATCCAGTTTGTCCGACAGCTCAGCAAGAAGCTTCTTCCGAACAGCCGGATTGGTCAGAGACATGATCTCGTCGAAGTCTTCTTTCCTCTGACGGTACGCGAGCGCCAACTGCTGCTTTGCCAGCTGGGGGCTTTGTTTTGACAGCATCTGAGAAGACAGCGCACGAGTCCAGGTGCGCCAGCCACCTTCCTCATAGGAGCCCTCCTTGGTGCCCACTGGGTTGATAGCTGAGAGTTGTTCCTTGCCCCTTGAATCCTTGTAGTACCTCTGCCGAACGACAGAACCGAAAGGAAGATCCTGGTCATCTTTGATGGACTTGAGCGCGTCAAGTTTGTTACCTGTGGCGTCTTTGTTGGTGTTGAACCGAATATTAACGCCATCAGGGAGATCCATCGCGTAGACAGCCATTCCCTTTAGGTAGTGCGTTCCATCCACTGCGATGCGAACCTGCGCGTACCGCTTGGTGCCCAAAGAAAGCTCAGGAACCCCAGGACGAAGCTGAATCACTCCATCCATGTCTGAACCACCATCTGGACCATAGCGGATCTCCAGCTTCTTCGAGCTAATGCTACGAGGAGCAACGACCTGCTTCATCGTGTGACCGTAGTCGTCGGAATATCCCTGAAGGGTTTTGATCTGGTCACGGTTGGAGTTGAGGTCTTTCATGTCCGTGTCAGGACGGCCGAGAACCTTCACCTTGGTGTACTTACCAGGTTGACCGACTTGCTCGATGTCGACGTTGTAGAACTTGTAGCCCTCTTCGCGGAGGATAGACACCGCGGTGTTCATCTTCTCCTTGGAGATTCCGAGTTGAACCTCGTTACCGAGACCGATGTCTAGATACTTCTTTTCGTCAACCTCCTTGCGGAGCAAGTTGGAAGTGGCGGTCAACACATCTGCCCGAGCTTGACGCGACGGATCCAGAAGTGAACGAACCGTGGACTCATTGATGTTGCCCATTCGCTCGCCGATGGCAGTATTGGAGAGGCCCTTCTCCTTAAGGCGCATGGCCATAGCCTCATCAGCACGTCGCTTGGCGTTACTGGCAATAGACATGGTCGCACGAAAGTCCGTGGTAGTCATGTCGAAAGCCTTGGCGATCTTGGAGTCGGACATCCCTGACTTGCGGAGAGTGTCGACCTGTGAGAAGAAATCGTCAGCCCTCTGTCGGGGGTTTTCGCCCGAACCCCAAGGGTAACGTCCACTCTTCCTCAGGATGCCGTAGTGCTTGATCTCTCCGTTGTTACCTCTCAGCGGTTCCTTGATGATCACCTGGTCTCCTCTCAATCCTTGGCGATTTCCCTCAACTTGTTGATTCGTCGATCGAACGAGACGATCTTGTCCATCACTTGGATGATCTCTTCCGGCTCTGGTTCGTGAACGATGATCTCGTCGTTCTGGTAGATCCTGAGCTCGATGTCGATCATTCCGGGTTTGGTCCCGTATTCGAGGCAGAATATGGCAGCGTACACTACCAGTTGCTCGATCGATGACTTATGTTCTCCGGTCTTGAGGTCATGGATCCGGAGAAGATCTTTCCTGAAGCTGATGGTGTCGGCAGTACCGAAGCAGTTGTCTGAGTAGAACAACACCTGTTCCGGGGTCATACCGAACCCAATGGCGTCATTGACATACATGTTGAGGGTGGTCTTGCTTCGAGGGAGACGAACCTTCAGGTCGATGGCTTGATGCGCCAGCTCATGAAGGCGAGTGCCGCGTTGCGCGGCTTTGAAGGTAAGGAACCGCTGGTCGATCTTCTCATCGTCGTATCGAATCCAGTGGTAGTTGGATGGGCTCAGGAATGCGTGCTTACCTGCCAGGTTGTAGTGCGAGTTGAAGATCATGCCATACCTCCTCTATGTTCTCGGGATATACGACAGCTGCATAGGACATCTCGTTCAGCTGCGCGATGTAGTACTTCTGGTTCGGTTGGTAAGCCGAATTCTTGTGGTCTTTGAACTCGAGGATTGCCCAACGATCTTCGAACAGAATGATCATGTCGGGAATACCTTGGACGAACTCAGCATCGTTTTTCAGGATGAAGCAGCCAGGGAAGCGCCGCTCCACCCTCTTACGAAACCTCTTTTTGAAGTCTGACTCCGCCATGCCAGCCCTCAGTTCTTATCGGTCTTGACCAGGGAGCCCTGGAACAACCAAACCTTATGGTCCGTCAGACGGCCCGGGTTCAGCTGGTGGACCTCTCGGATTTCGATTTCGGCGCCCTTCTTAAGGATGACATCGATCTTCTGCTCACCGACTTCGTCGAGCGTGTCGACATCCGGGGTGACCCGTTCGAAGCCGAACTCCTTGCGAAGCAGATCCTCAGCCTTGCTGGTATTCATGTCGCCACCGATGATGGTGGGAACTCCAGGACGGTAGACGGTCTTGACCCCTGTACGCAGAAGATTCAGCTTCCCCTCGAGGACCTCGTCTGGGGTCCAGGACTTCGGGAAGGAATCCTTCGAGGGAAGGTGAACGCTGATGACGTCCATCTCGCCGGCGCCTTCGCGCTCGTCCTTGAGTGTGGTCCGAACGATACCGTGGAAGCCGGTACGAAGAGCCGTGCGTCGCTCTCCAACATGCTGCCATGAATCCTTGGTCGCCCACATGGTGCAGACGTAACCCACCGGGTGAGTCAGGAAGTTGGTGACGCCCAGAATCTTGCGAATCATATTTCGACGAGTCTCACTCATCTCCTGGCCGAGGATGATCGAAACCCTCTGATCCTTGATCCACTCGGCCACATCAGGGTCGGAATCGCTGAGACCTCCGAAACGCTGAGCCTCGACGTTCAGACACAGGATACGGAAGTCCCGAACCTTTCGTGCAGGAGGGGCTGGGGGTTCGACGACGATCGGATCAGTGGGATGAGTGGGAACGGGTTCCGGCGCTGGGGGCACAGGCGTCTCCTTCTCCTTCTTGTACTTGGCGAGCTCCTGCCAGGTCTTGGTTCCGATCACGCCGTCAGCCGTAAGACCCCGAGCCTTCTGGAATTGCTTGACCGCCTTTTCAGTGTCAGGGCCGAAATATCCATCAGCCTTGAGTGCGAGGATGGTCTGGACGATCGGAGTCGCGTGCTTGGCGTAGACGCCTCGCTTGAGGTTGGCGGCTTTGTCGAGCTCGGGGTAGTACTGCAGGTGCCAACGCTCCGAAGGAACCGAACGAATCCAGCCGAAGTCGTTGATGCGGGCGTACTCACCACGACCGATCTGGCGGGGGGACTTGCTGCCCAACGTTCCTTTCATCGCCCATACGAAAGCACTGGAAGGGGAGTAGGCGCGGTTCGTGTCGGCGGTCTTGAAGTCCATGGCAATCTGCTCGATGTGGGGAGCGTTCGCGTTGGGGTACGCGGCAACAGGTCCGTGTCCGGCCTGGTAAGCCTTCCACAAAGCTTCCTGTTGGGCCATGGTCCTCTGGAATACCTGGATGCCTCCGGTGGGCATTCCTGCCAGAAGCAGTCGCTTGTAGGACGCAGCGGCATCCGACCGCAGCGTGTGCCCTTGGGCATCTACTGATGTGAAACTCACGAGGGTTCTCCTTTCCGTGTGAGAAACATAGAGAACATGTATACGAAACGGGTCGTATTCTATTCTCTTCTATTAGATACCATGTGTTCGGGACGGGGCACGTTACATAGTAGGGTTTTGCCTCGATTTACTATGTAATAGGTTTTGTGGCCGATTTGGCCAAGTGGCCAAAAAAAAATCACCTCGGTCGTAGGATTTCTCAGCCCCCTGAAAATAGGGTGTCCCAGAAGCCCCAAAACCCCTATTTTATAACTTTTCTATCTAAATAGTAAGAAAAAAGTGGCCAATCGGCCAAATCCCTCATTTACAAGGCGTCTTACCCCAAAACTACTGGGTAAACAGTGGCCAAATCCCTCAGAAAAGTGGCCAATTGGCCAAAAAAAGAGGCTAAAATGTCGACATTTGGGCAAAAAACAGCAATCCTTGTACCTGTTGCGTAGTAGCCCCCTCGAAGACCCCTAAAAATCGCAGTTTACTATGTAATAGGTTGATTTGGCCGTTTTGGCCACATGTTTTGGCCACCCCTTTGACCAACCTATTACATAGTAAATCAGCGACTGAAAGGGCCTCAGAGAGGCATACTACGTTCGTTAAAGGTCTTCTTCGCCTTCAGAGCTTTGTGGATGGCTCTGTCTATCGGCGCGTGCGATCTAAACACGAAGTACCACAGGTTGACGAACTGGGTGTTCATCCGATCGATCCGCCCCATGGATTGCTCAGTCAGCCTGTAAGAGTAGTTCTGGCTGAACAGGACCATACAGTCCGTAGTAATGCAGTTCCACCCTTCCGCTCCGGATGTGTACTGCACCAGGTAGATCCACTTATCACTCGTAGGCACTGGTTCGTGTCGGTGACCATTCCACTCAGCTACCTCGGTACCTTCACGCTTCCCAGCGAATTCCCGCAGCAGTTCTAGTTCGTAGTCAAAGTTGTAGAAGACTATGACACGGGGGTGACCCGCACACACCTCCTCCAGCTTAACCAGTCGACTTGGATCCGAATTAGCGATCCTCCTCAACAGGTAGAACAGTTCCGCTGTGGATTTGATCGGGCGATCCTTCCAGAAGTTCCAACGTTTCTTCAGAGTCTCCTTGGTGAGATCTTCATCCCAATCACAGATCACATGCTCGATGTTCCGCGTCGTATGCTTCTCGACAGGCATGTCAACCAGGATCTCATCACGGAGGCGTACCAGCTTGTTGGTCCCCACATACCGAAGCACTTTAGGGAACTTGCTGTAGGGCTGGTACACCACGTGATCGAGCTTGAAGTCGCTTCTTGTACGGTAGAACCCGTTCGCCTGGAAGACCGGCAGGTAGTCCAACCAGACATCCCCAGGGGTGGCACTGAGGAGTATCCAGTTGTTCTGCTTGGCGATCTTCAAAAAACTCTTTACCCAGGCTCCTGACCCAACCAGTCGTTGCTCGTCGAAGATGAAGAAAGCCCCTTCAACGTGCTCATACTTCTTCAGGTTGTTCCAGGAATCGACTTCCATCTTGATTCCATCAGGGTGTAGGGAGGGGTCATCCGTGATACCGAATGAGACGGCTTCTTTGGGCCATTCTAGGCGATCCCGCTTGTTTGCGGTGGTGATCACGTAGAGATCCTTCGGGGCCCTCATAGGGGCCCTGGAGCCCCTCCCATTGACCTTCAGGCCGCCTTGGCAGTCGTTCAGGTAGTAGTAGGCGATTGCGGTCCTGCTCTTGCCGGATCCGACCCCTCCACAGAGGATTTTACCCGTCGAGAGTTTCTCCAGCGCCGTCAGTTGGTGCGGGTCCAGGGTAATCAAAATACTTCACCCCTTCCGGAGGAGGGTTAACCCCTCGAGGTTTGAATTCGCCGTTTCCAAAAACGAACTCACGAAAAACCCGTTCGTTCTCCTCCCGAATTATCTCCTGTAGGGTCTCCTTCACAAGCTTCTTTAGCTCATTGATGAAGTCGCAGTGCCCCCCACAAGTCGGACAGGCGAAGTCATCGGCCACGAAACACCTCCTTATCAATCTCCTCCTGGAGGATCTCCTTGAGCATCTCACGAACAACTCGACGGACAACAACTATACCCCCATCAGGACATCCCAACTCATGCTTGGGAGAATCCTTCATGAACCCACAGGTTTCGCAGATCAGTCGCTCACTCATGATCGCTCCTCCAACATCTGCCGTAGTCGATCTTTGAGGTACTTCCGAGTAGAACGCATTGCGCCCTCTTCAGAGTCGAACGAGTCGAGCCACATTCCATCGGCGTAGACGGCCCACCACCAATTACTGTTGGCGTTGATGTTGAATTCGCCAACATGGATGACTTTGCGGATCTCCAGGTTCGGAGGCGTTTGTGGGACGATCAGAACCTCAGGACTACGGTCCGGATCACACGCCCCAACCGGGTCCTCTGCCCTTCGGTTGGCCCATGGCATGGCTTCTTCCCAGGTACAGAAGATACCCCAGTCAATTCCATCGACCCGGACAGCCCACACCCAATCATCGTCGGCCCGATGCCACTTGCGTCTTACGGTTACTCGTTGATCGAGCATCTCAACATCCCCTGTTGAATAATGCTGTCATGTACTCGAGCCTTGAGCTCGGTCGTTGCCAACATCTGGGCCTTCTCATTGGCGCTCTTCATGGCTTCCTCCCAGGTAAGGAAGGACTCCGCGTCCAGGAACTCTTCGAGAGAGATGATGTACGGGAGTCCTTCCTTACCTGGGAGGAAGGACCCCCACCTGATGCCGGCGAAGCTCACTTCCCATACCCAGATGTTGACCAGGCCAAACGGCTTCCGCCTGACTTTGACTCGCCGCTTGATCATCGGATGTACGTCCCGTCGGGCTTCTTCTCCAGGAGTTGCTTACGCAGGGACGTCAAAGCCTCATTGGACAGTTGATTCGGGTTGTTGATGACCCCGATGCTTTCAGCCTTCCACCGTTCCCCGAAGACTTTGTGATCCAGGGTGCCGTACGTCCCATCGGGGTATTTGACGAAGTAATCGCCCGACAAGGCGGTCAGGATGATCCGCTCGTCCCCCTTCTTGAAGTAGAAGATCGGTCTGGTATTGAGCTCGTAGATCTCGATCCAATGAGCACCGAGTTCGTCCGCGATGTTCAGGATGTTTTCGACGCTGATGAGAACTGCCTCGAGTGTCGGCGGTTCTCCTGTGTACTTCTTGAAATCAATCATGTTCTTTCTCCTTTTGGTTTAAGATCTGCACGGCCATGACCTCTTCGTCTCCGATGACAAACCTATCGAAGATGTTCATTCCACACCCTCCCAGCTGGTATGCAGCTCGTCCGAGGACATGGTGGTGAAGGACCCATCCTGACTCCGGATCAGATACCGACCGATGGCGACCGTCGCGATTTCGCCGGTGTGGTCCTTCCTGAAGACCACCGCGGGAATGGCCTGGTCCAGGTTGAAGACCTCAAATCGGTCCGCACCGATGAGGCGTGAGACGTCGAACAGGTTGTTGTGCCAGACCATCACGGCCTCGATAGCCGGGGACTGCTGAACGTACTTATCGAATTGAAGCATTTCCTTCTCCTTTGTTGAAAAGCATAAGCACCTTGTTAGGGTGCTTAGAGGCTTGAGTTCATTTGTTTTTGGATCGGTTAAATCTGCCGCGGATGGACATGCGCCTTCCATCGTTCTGGCGAGCCGGGTCGAGTGCGCGGTTGATCAACTTCACGAGCAAATCGATCTCCTGGACCAGATCCTCGATCTCCTTCAACCGACGGAGGTATTCGTGGGCGGGGAGACTGGGGTTCAGGTATTGGGAATCGGACTCGATCATGAAGAGCTCAACCCGCTTACAGGCCAGCTCGTCGAGTAGGACGTAGGCGTAGTTGGGTGTGGACATGAGTGTTCCTTTCGGTGAATGTTCTCACTAAAGGACGTGTTTTTGACGCGACTTATCCGCCCATACCCAGCTTCAGTCGGTAAGAATACGCAGCTCGGGCCTTCTGGTTCGCAAGCTCCATGGCTGCTTCCCAAGTGTCGTGATGTAGATCCTCGGTAGTTATGGAATCCACATACCATCCATACATCCCACACAACTCGCAGTATAGCCGACGAACGCGGATACGCCTCTTGAATTTTGTTTTCATTACGTTGTCGCCTCTCTCAGAATTTTTTCGACGGGACGCCCGTGCATCAGCACCCAGAGGGCACGACGGACCTTCCCGAGCTTGAGATACGACTCGAGCAAGTCGATCTCGCGGTTGACCTTACGGAGCTGGTTGTGCAGCTTCGCTTCGGCCCTCTTGACGTCATACTCGCGTTTTACCGACCAGTGGTCAGTTGTTGAGTTGTCTTCGATCAACTGGTTCAACTGCTGTTCCAGTTCGTTTACCTTATCCTGGAGATCCTCCAGTAACTCGAATTCGTCCATTCTCGTTCTCCCGTTTTAGATGTTTCTGCATGAAGGCTTCGACCCATTCGTCATCCGCCGAGTCCCAAACAACATCCCCCGGGTTTTTAAGACCGTGTCGTTCGTTCCAGTTTGTTCTGAACACTTCCCCTATGGGCACCCAATAGAGGTTCTCGAGCGAACAATTCTCCCAGTCATCGTCAAGATGCTGTACGAGAAAAGATCGCCCTTTGTCTTCTCTAAAAGTCGTCATGACCAGTCGGGGAAGGGACCGTGATCGTGCCTGATGGAACTCCTCGAACCACAAGGAAACCACCAGGGTATTCTTCCGTAATCGAGGATATACTTCGCGGCCGGATCGAATGTTGCGGACCTTGCCGGTATTGCTGACTTCGTATTTGGGTGCGTCTTCGACAGTCCGCCACTCCTCCACGATAGACTCCTAGGTTTGGGTCCAGGTTTTTTGCTGTTTACTCACGATTCTCCTTTGTGAGTTTGAAGTGAAGGCCACATATTACATTCAGGTGGTTGTCGTTTAATCCCGAGCAGAGCCCTGCAGGGAACCCTCACATCAGTTGTCGATCAACTCAGTCCGCGAGCGAACCACTTCTGGGGCGACCCGCCACTGGAATCTCGCCAGGAGCCGGGAAGGATCTCCCAAGCCACCGTGAGCTTGTCGCCCTTGTTCACCTGCGCGGCAGTCGCGTGAGAGCCGCTGTTGACGTTTCCGACGCCCGCCTTGGTCGTGGCCTTGTTGATGCCGGAACGCCACTGCGAGGCCGTCCACTGATCGGTACCGGTGACCTTGACGATCTGGTACCGCGAATGGCCGTAGTGGCTCTTGTCCTCACCGAACTTCAACCGGCCGTCGTTGTCGTACCCCGCGGCCTTGTTGGCCAACGACCCGGTCGGATTGGTGTAGGTGTCGACCTGGAACGTTCGGGTGACCTTCTTGGCCGGACACGGAATCTCGATCTTGACTTCCCGGTCCCGCTTGTCGATCAACGTCCACGCCGAACTCACGTCGTCAACGGTCCAGTTCGCTTCTCCCAGGGTGCTGGACTGATCTCCACCGGGCAAGTAGTAGACGGTCTTGCTTCCGGTCTTGACCTCTCGGGTCTCACCGGTGTTGCGTGACTGCCACTGCCGGTACCACTTGGTTCCGTCGCTGTACTTGCCCTCGCCGTGGAAGGCCGGCTCACCGAGAGACGGGACGTTGGTGTTCTCCCACGACTCGTGTGTGATGGGGGTCCACTTGGTCCAGCCGCTGTAGTCGGACCAGGCCCGTTCGCCGTACTTCAGGGTCTTCGTTCTGGTGTATTTGACGAAGTGCCACTGGGTCTTGGTCTCCTCGACGGTCTTCTTGTAGCGCGCCTCGTGAACGACCTTGGTGTCGTAGCAGGCCGTCTGGTTCGACCCGGCGGCGTGACTGACGGTCGGCGCGAACAGGCCCGCCATCATGATCAGGATCGCTGCGAGAGCGACGCGAATGGGATTTTGCATGACTTTTCTCCTTTTGGTTGGGGTGTTTCGTTGGGATGTAAGGGGCGTAGTAGCATTTATTAGCTCCTGTCGTTTAATACCATCCGGGCCAAGGGATGGCACCCCTCACATCAGTACCTCAGATCAGGCCGTCGGCTCGGTGCTGACCGCGTCCATCTTCGGCGAATCGTCCAGCGGATCCGGACTGAGCTCGACCCCCACCGAGAGCATCTGCACGTCACGGAGCACGTGCGCCTCTTCGCGGTCCTCGATTCCCTCGAAGACCTGGCCGAAGGCCCGATCCTGGAAGATCTTGAAGATGCCCTGGTGGTTCTTCACCAACCACGAACCGATCTCCGCCGGCGCCGACAGGCCCTTGCCGAACCCGACCCGCACGAGCAGGATCAGCGGGTGTTGTCCCTCGTTCTCGGCGTAGCGGTTCTCCACGACCTTGCCGTCGCACCAGTCCGCGACCTCGTTGAGGTTCTCCTCGGTGATCTGAACCGCTTCAACGGTCTTTCCCTGGTACTTCTTGATTTCCGACATGTTGCTTCCTTTTGGTTGTTGGTGTATTTATTGGGTTGGGATTCAGTTTTAGAATATCAGGTCGAGCAGGTTGTTGACGGGCAGGTAGATATGGAACATCTCCTTGCCCTTCTCCATCGGGATCAGCTGGTAGCAGTCCGTCTCGATGTCATACTCGAGGAACACCGCGTCCGCCGTGGGGCAGACCGACTCCCGAAGACGGACTAGTAAGGCGTTCCATTCGCGATCCATCTGGTTCGGGATCATTACAGGGCCTTTCGCTGCGCCCTACGCTGATGGGCCTCGTGCTTGTTCGCCGCACGGGTCTTGGACTTCACCTTGTCGAGATGACGCTTTCTGACGATTTCCGCCGGAGTGAAGGGCAACTTCTCCTGCGGCTTCTTCTGCGGCTCGGCCTTGAAGAGGTTCCGGAACAGGCCGGTGTTAAACTCCATCATGATCAGTCCTCGTCCGCGTACTTGAGGGACAGCTCGTCCTGCTCGATGTTGACGTACAGGGCCTGGAGGTATGCCGTGACATGATCCTCGCCTTCGTCATCAGTCCAGTTGTAGGGACTGATCGTCAAGTCCGCGGACTTGATTGCGGCCGAGTCGACAACCGCCACGGTCTCCCGAGTGAGGGTGGTCTTCTTCTTGCCGGTGACCAGGATGACCCTGGGCAGGGTGCCGGTATCGAAGTTGACCTTCACCTTGATCCAGGGGGTCTCAGTCGAGTCCTCGTCGTCTTCCCGCTTCTTGAGCCATTTGATCGGCCAGCCGTCCTCGGCCATCCGCTCAGCATCCTCCAGCGGCAGAAGCGCTCCGAAGTTGCGAGCTCCGGCAACATTGAACTTCTGCTTCTCCCCCGCCAGGTTGCGGAAGATCAGCTTGGTGTCTTGAATGGTGACATTGCCGGTCACCTTGTATTCCTTCTTGGGCATTACTACTCCTTCTTTTTGGTTGGTCTTTTCTCTGGAGATTCGTTTATGGGAACTAGCTCCATTTGGTATACGATGTCGTCGTGAAATTGACACTTCAGTCCGACTTTTCCATCGTTGAAATCCCCCTCTTCTTGAGCAATATCGAGGATTAATTCAACATCCCTCCAATCCCCAGATTCGGTAAAGGTCGCCCATCCGACCCTTACACCGCTGTACATCAGGGGAACGTCACGCTTCATCACTTTTCCTTCGTGGGGTAATCCTCGTCCTCGAACTAGGGCTTGGTCCAGTACTTGCGACCCCTGACTTCGTCCCGAGGCTCCAGAATCTCAAGCTCAGGCTCCGCGAGGAACTTGACATCGTTGCAGTTCCAGTACTCGTCGTTGGCCTTCTTGTCCTCTTCCTCGATAGGCATCTCCGAGCAAGAGAGATCGAAGTTGTCGGTGAAACCCTGAACGACCGCGAACAACTCCTTCAAGTCGTCCTCATCCAGCTCACGAAGAGTGAGTCTCACCTCGAGAAGAGGCAGGGGCTCGGCGAGGCCTTCATCTTTCGGAAGCGGATTGATGTTGAGCCCCGGAAAAATTTTCTGACTCCGATTGATCATTGCGTCCATCTCAGTTCCTCCCTGTCTAGGCTCATTTTAACCATATCCTCATGAAGACGAATCCGCACGGAACTCTGAAACCTCTCAAGAGTCACGTGGTTGTCCCTAGGGGAATAGATTGTTCGATAATAGTCCACTCGTTCGCCGTAGATCCCTAGCGTATCCTTCAAGAGAACCTCCCACGAACCCTCTCGAGACTCTTCGACGATAAGAACCTCCAACCTAGTCGTTCGGAATTGATTCTGGATCAGTTTTACGGCAGTGATCGTCGGTGTGGACTGGAGGCCAGCCGGGACAGAAGGGGACATTTTCTCTGCAGCCACATCAAAGATGTTCCGCGGGCTTTTCTTCTCCGCCATCGATCTCAACCTCCTCATAACCTTTCCCAACCCAGGTCACGACCGGGTAGCCTTTCTGCCGGAGGAACCCGATCAGCGTTAGCCACACCTCGTGAGGGGCGCTCGGGACCACGATGCCGAAGCTGACGTCGTCAGGCACCATCCCATTATCGAGCGGGTACTTCTTGAGGTTCTCCACCTCCTCGAAGAATCGGTCCTCGTCGATGAACTCTTCGTCATCCATAATTACTCCTGTTCTCGGCCGAGGACTGTTCCCCGGCACTCTTCGCATGATCTGTCACAGGCGAACCCGTGAGTGTGTACTTCTTCGTAGTTGCACCCGTTGTCTCCCAGGCACTTGCGGAAATATAGCTGTTGTAGTGTCATGATCTCCTCCTTTTGGCACCAACATTTTCCTAACCGATGGGCCGATGGCGAATGGATGTTGAGAATCCTTCCGACCCAAGTTGATCTCCAGGGCTTCAGTCTAGGAACCATCCAACATCTCCATACTTTTCGAGGGACGAGATTGACTCATCAACGAGCTTGGCGAAATATGCCCCGTCGATGTCTCCTTCTTTACCGAGCTCTTTGACGACCTCGGCTTCCATCCACTGATACCCCTTCGTTCCACCGACGGCATACAGCCGGCCCTCTTTCTCCCGGAGGAGTAGTGAGCCACCAGTCCCCGGTTTCATGGGACAGAACCGACCTATACGGCCCACGAACTTCGCAGTCGCGTTGTCTTCGATCTGATAGATATTCTTCTCGAAGTCCGAATCCAAGTAAAGCGCTGTAGTGACAGCCTTGGTCTCCGTCATGTCGTCGAAGTCAATCGGTTCCTTGCTGAACAGATGCTTGAACACGTACGGATGGGCGAACTGAGCACCGGTTGCGTGCCAGCCCTTGTGATCCTTGGCGATGAACACCGCGTCGTTCACAAGGCACATCTTTTCGTACGTGGTCTCGTATTCGAAATCGTAGCCGTACTTCTTCCCAAAGTCCGAGACGAACTCGATGTCTTCGGGGGAAGCACCGGGGATTTTGATGGAGTCCGTTTTAATGTGGACCACCTGCAAGCCCCGCTCCTGCGCTACATGTTTCAGCTCAATCATGAACAACGCCCCACGCTTGGCGACGATGTTGTCTACGTTCCGAATATCCCTGAACGGGTTGTCGAACTTGGCGGACGTCAAACCGTACACGGAGTTGATGACCGTCTTCAGGGCGTCCGACAGAGCTTTCAGATCTCCATCGCCCTTCAGGAACGGACCCAGCTTCCCATCCATCAGCTTGGAGGCCTTGTCGAGCTCTCCGTGCTTGATCAACACACGAGCCTTCTTGAGGTCGCTGAAGATCTTGGTGTATGGCCCGAACAGATTCAACTGCTCGATGCTGGTCGGATGCATGGACGCGATGTCCAGCACGACGACATCCGAGTACATCCCTGGCTCAGAATATACGTAGCCGCCTTCTCCTGGATCCTCACCACGGTACGAACTCTTCCCGTAGTCGTAGGTATATCCAGGGAACATCTCGCTCAGATCGGTGTACACGAAGTCCTTCTGGGGCTCCTTGTTGTCACCGAATATGATGCGAGTGGAGTGCCTGTTGGTCGTGTCATTGACCGACAACCCTGACAGCTCCGCCAGGATCTGACGAGCCACCCAGTCACCCTCGACATGGTCCAGCACCTGCTCGGTGGTGATCACATCGTTGGCGCAGTACTCCGCGACCTTCTCAATCATGGTATCAGGGACCTCTTGATCCCAGGGAAGACCCAGCTCCTGGTGGTGGAGCCCCAACTCGATCTGCCACCGCTTCAAGGACTTCTTGTTAGCAGCAGAGCAGAAGTCGTAAATATCCGTGTAGGACAAGTTGTAGGCCTCCCCGAACGGGGCGCTCCGCTCGTTGGAGATCAGCTTCTGACTGAGCTCGTAGAGCTTCCTGATGCTCAACCCCATGTACCGGCCCCAGATGATGTGATTGTCGTACTTGCGGTTGTAGAAACCCACAAGCTTCAGCCTCAACAGAGCTTCCATCTCTTGCGGAGACGGGTTGATCATCCGGACAACTTCGGAACCACCTCGGTACTTCCAGCAGACAATGAAGAGGTTTGGGAACACCTCAACGTCGTAAATCACAAGTCGTTCGTCGGTCGGAGCGGAAGGTTCCTTCGGCTCTATTTCTTCATCGGACTTGTACTTCATCTTCAACACCATCCGGAGGCAGTAGTCAGCCTGATTGGTGCTGTTGTTGGCGAACGCCATGATCCGCGGGCGCATGTCAGTCAGGTCGTACACCAGCCCGGAGGAATGAGCGTCCTCCAGGATTTTGTGAATGAAGTCGACAGACGGCTTCGTACCTGGATGAATCTCTTTTCGCAGATTACGCTCGACCAACGCCCGTAGAGCCTTTTCGCTCCGAACGGTATCTGCGTCGATCACTTTTTCCTCCTTTAGGGGTAGCCCACCATGCAGTTCGGCTACCGGAATGTTGTTGCACCCTGACAATCTCCGCCTGAGAGAACTGTCCCCGAGAAGCGTCTTGACCTCAACTCCTTCAGAGAAGACGTTGCTGAGTTTCGAGACATCTCCGGAATATAGGTAGTGAAGATGGATCCCCGAGCCACCCTTGGACCACTCGGCATACGTCGTCGGCCACGCACTGGCGGCAGCGATGTTCAGCTCTGCGGACTTCTCGCCGTTCTCGTCCTTCAAGTCGAAGTCGATCACGATGTGGTTAGCGGGCACCTTGACGTAATGGACTTCCTTCGTGTCCAGGTCTGCCAAGGTCGTCTTCACCGACAACCACTGTTTGCTCGGGATTTCCGATTTGGTCTTCTCAGACCATTTCGCGTACTGCGCCGGCTGTCCAGCAAGCATCTCATCCAGGAGAGAGTCAGACTCATCCAGGGTCAGAGAATATGCGTGCTCCTCAACGGGCTTCAATCCAAACTTGTCCTTCCGGAACCCTTGGTAGTAACTCCGGTAGCGCTCGCCGTCGACCATGACCCGGTCGTGGAAGTCCTCGAAGTAGTTCCGTAGTTCGTCCCTGAACTTATGCCGAGGGAGCTTGAACTCCATTCCGCTGTCATCGCAGTAAACCTTGTAGAGGTCGTAGGCCCTAGCCAACGTAGTTCCGTTGTCAGACTTGAAGACGTCGTAGAAGTACTCGATGTAGTTGTAGAACGGGTCGGTTTGCAGCATCATCTCTTCAGGCCGGTAACCCGAGAAGTAGTCCTTACCCATCCTCCGGTAAACCTGGAGGCAGTGGTTGGCAATGGCTCCCAACTCGAATTCGACTTTGGCTGTCAGCACGTGGTAGCGGCCTGTAGGAATCAGGCGGCCGGACGGGTTGACGTCTATCAAGCGTCGGATCAGACCAGACTTCGCGTCAGTGATCTTGACCGGCTTGTTTGTACCAATTAGAAGGAATGCGTTGACCCTTGCGGAATATGCGGACTTGTTCTTCTCGTTGATGATAATGTTCTCGTGAGAGATGATCGAGTTGAGAAGTGAGTTCTTTTCGATCCGGCTCAGATCGGCATCGTGATCGATGGCGACAAGCGGGTTCGTCCGGAACATTTCCGCACTGAAGTTGTTGCTCAGGCTGGTGAGGGCAGCGACATCGAAGCCGGTGTAGTATCCCTCGAACAGCTTTTCGACGATGTTCAGGTAGGTCGACTTACCAGATCCAGGAGCCCCATACAAGACGAGGAACTTCTGAATATGCTTTGCTTCCCCAGAGATGATGGCACCTACGGCCCATTCGAGTTTCGCTCTCTCCTCCGGATCGTACAGAGTCGATGCGATCTCGTCATAGGCGGCAGTCTCGCCCTCCATCAAGGAGTAGGGAAGCCTCTTGCTGGCGTAATCGTCCTTCTTTACCTCGGTGTTCGCAAATATGATCCGCTCATCAAGCGGTTTAGCGTTGTCCGAGAGGTGGTTCATGAAGGACCTGAAATCCTTCCACATCCCACTGCTGAAGTTCTTCATCAGCTTGATACTGTCATACTGCAACGTGTGACCTCTAGATTCGAAGTACTCCAACAATGCATTGTCGATGAGAGGTGCCACGTCGTACTCATCGGTACTCCAGAGTCCCTTCGCTTCGTTCCAAACAGCGTAGAAGCTCTTACCTCGGATCATGAGGTCTTTGGACTTGCCTACTTTGAACTCGGGTCGAACGACTATCGATCCTTTATTCGGGCCTGTTTCTACGGTTTTCTCGACTATCTTATAGAAGTCCATCCATCCTCCTTTCAGGCCTTAGAGCTCAACGTAGTGTCGATCCAGCAAATACTCATTGAGTTGGTACCACAACTCCACTTTTCGCTGGTCTTGCCGGGTATGTTCGATCGGAAAGAATCCCCCGAAACCGTTTGGTCGGTACTCACGGTTGTTCACCCTCTTGATGATCCTGTCCATCTCAGACAGGGATCTTGAATCTCGGCAGACGAAATCGTTGAACCTGTCCAGGCCAACGTTCTCCATCAGCTTCCAGAACCAACCTTTGACGCCTCCGGGAAGGGCTAGAGCGTCCGCTTCGAAGTCTAGGATTCGCGCTAGGGCGATCGCAACCTCGAAGAACGAACACTCTTGACCCATCCATGCACGGTCGTACGGTAGGTCCGGATTCTGATCCATGAACTCTTCTCGGAGATCCTTGCCGTCCGACGCTCGATTGTCGTCATTAGGCACGAAATATAGAAACTCCGTGGAGTACATGCGTTTGGCCAGTATCCAGTAGGTCTGCTCGACGTTACGGGTCCTTACGGAGCCGATCTGTCGATACAACCACTCCAGGTACAAGTCATCGAGAGGGGCTGGATCACTCATCACCTGCTCTCATCTTGCCGGGTCGGTTTTCGCGACGATCGCGAGACTTCTCGGTATAGATGAGAGACGCCTCGTGGTGGCCGGGATTGAAGGTGATCTCATAGACCTCCTTGCGCTGGTCGTTCTTGGCGTAGACCACGTTCGGATCGTCACTCAACCAGCCGAAGTACTCGAGAGTCTTCCGACCGATGGTCTTGGGGTGATCCATGACGATTTCGTCGGAGTTGCTGTCGACGACCAACCGGTCCTCGGGGTACCACTCCAGGCTCATCGCCTCGTAATCCTCCGCGTCCAGGAACTCCTCGAGGGAGATGATGTACGGGAGTCCGAGGTTACGGGCCTTTGTTTGCGCCGCAAATCCCTCGTCGTTGTACCGCTTCTGCTCCGCGCTGAGATCGCTCGGGAACTGATCGGCCGGGTCGTCCAGGTTCATGTCTTCCCAATCTTCGTGCTCGGCACCGACCTTAACCGTCACCTCATTGGCCTGGATGACAACATCTTCTGGTTCGGTCTCGTCGGCCGTGTCGTATTGCTCGGCCAGCTTCGTGTATCGAGCCGTCACCTCCTCCAGGGAAGGATTCGTCGGGAACCTGCGATCGGCCTTGCGGTCGTAGTAGGTCTTCAGACTGTCGATCTCCGAAGCGAGAACCTCCTCGTAGTACCGACGGACGAAGTACCACGTCGCCAAGCCAGTAACCGCCGAAGCGCCCGCCGACCAAGCCATGGTTACGTACGCGCTCTTCACGATCAGATCCTCTCGAAGATCGGGCCGTCGACGTTGAAGTCGAGTAGGATGGAGGGCTCATCGCCGTTCACGAACGCAAGCGCCTGAGGGCTGTCATCGCGATCGATCCCGAAATCGATGTAGCCGTCACCGTCCGACTTCTCGTACAGCCATCCGACGATCTGACCAGCGGGCCTGCGCTCGATGCCCAGCGCGTCGTACACCTCGTTCAGGAACAGGTGCCCACGGATGCGGAGCAGGTGGTTCGAGTACTTCTCCACGCACTGGAGGAAGAACAGGTTGTCGTTCGGGTTCGGCTCCCATTTGTCGTTCAGCTCGTCGAAGAAGGCGGCGTACGGGGAATAGGATACCCCGTCGAGAACACGGATCGCGTTCTGCTCTTGCTTGTTGCCCTCGACGTCCTCGACCATGCACTTCTCGAGCGTCCCGTTGTGAGCGATCTCGAGTTCCTTGTCCTCGCCGAACTGCTCACGAACGGCGTCCCGGTACTTGGTGTAGGCCGTGTCCAGCGCAGAATATGCCGCCGCAAGGGCCGCATTCCGACTGCGCAACAGCCCGGTACCCGACAGGATGCACACCACAGAGGCCGTGCCAACCATGGCAGGCTTCCAGTAGACGTCCAGGATGTCCTTGCCGTAGTTGAGGTAGGCGCCGGTCAGGTCGCGCTGATACTGGAGCTTCGTGTACTCCTCGTTAGGAATCCGCTTGTAACGGCGGGTCTTGATGTTGTTGATCTTCGCCCGAGCACCCTTGGTGGAGTTCTTCAGATCGAGGGTGGCCTTGCTGGCCATCACCACGGTCGCGGCACCGCCCACGAGACCTGTCGCCACCAGGATCTCCGGGCTGTACTTCTTGAGGTAGAGCAGGCCACGGTGTAGGACCCGCACGCCCATCTCCAACAGTTGGTTGTTCATCAGTTCTCCTTGTTGAGATTTGGTTGTGGCTTACGAAGCCACCTGAGATGCAAAGCATCCTTGTTGAACGAGTCGCTCCGCTCCAAAGTGAAGAGCAGATCCGGATTGTCCAGAGCGACCTGGTTACAGATTTTCTGAATCCACCCCAACCCGTCTTCTTCCCAGTAGATCGAGTCGAGCACTAAAGGGAATTGCCACTCGCCGATGTCAGGGAATTCTTCGAGCGAGTTCTCGATTTGACTCTGAATATCAGGCCAATCGGTGACGTGGATCTGCCCCTCGGTCATCAGTCGAGCGGTTCCGGTCGGGGCATCCGCAAGCGGTAGCCGGAGCGGTCGGGAACGATCTTCGCACCCTCGAGGTCGAACCAGCCCCAGTTCTCGTCGGTGAACTCGGGAGTGATGTTGCACATCTGGTAAAGGTCGGCAACTTTGACCATGTCGTATCGGTCAAGACGCTCACTCAGCCCCAGGATCACGTCTTCGGCTTCTCCCCGGCTGTCCAGAATGATGTCTCGGAAGTCGAACTCGCTGCGAGACCGCTGCGAGAGCTCCCGTCGAGGTTCGCTGCGACGTTCGGATCGAGAGTTCCCCCGGTAAGCCGACCGATAGTTGGTCTTCGGCCCGCCACCTTCCCGCCGGGTGTTGCTGACGCTGATCTCGCCCCAGAGAGCGTTCTCAACGCCCTTGGACACCATCTCATTGATCAGGTTCTTCAGCGCGGGGATCATCACCTCGTGCATCACGTACTCGCCGACGGAATGAGCGTCGGGAGCCCCGAACAGAGCCCTCAGCTTGGACAGCGGACTCTTCTTGCGGACGATGACCCGCCCTTCGACGATCGGGGTGATCGGTTCGTCCTTCGGCTTGTCCTTCTTGGCGTTGCCTGGGAACTCGGTGTTTTCGGATGTCATTTCTGCCTCCTCAGGCATGGTTTGGTTAGAGCAGATTGATGACGAGGGTGAGCACGTTGATGGCCTGCTCTAGCTGGGTGTCGAAAGCCACCTCCGTCAACTTCTCGACGAACTGCGTGAAACTCCAGACGAGCACTACTCCCGCCAGCCAGACAGACGCCTGGATTGCGATGTTGGCCTTCTGAGTGGCCGAGAACCCCTTCACCAGGCTTCCCGCGATCCCTGACGCGCCGAAACCGCTGACCAAGATGACTCCGGCCTTGATGACCTTCTTGCTCCACACCCATGCGACGGCATCCCGCGCAACGATGAGGGCCTTCTTGATGATGCTCTTGATGGTGTTGAACATGATTGTTCTCCTTTTTGGTGTTGGTTACTTCTTCTTGGGTTACTTCTTCTTGGGGTCCTGCACTTCAGATACAACTTCCCGGCTGGGCGGTTGCGTGAACTGAGCTTCGACGGGGAGGATCCCCCGGAAGAACTCGACGACGGCCTCTTCGGCGTTCTTGTTCTCGAAGAGCATCTTCATCAGCAGCTCGCTGTAGGCGTCCGAGCTGATGAAACGGTTGGCGAAACGTTCCGACTTCTCGAAATCGTCTCCGAAGCGCTCGCCGACCGAGTACCGGATGATCTTCTTGAGCGTCGGGATGATCCGCTGTGGATCGTTGCTGGAGTAGACCGACTCGATGTCATCCATGATCTGGAGCTCGAGGACCTCCACCTTGGTCAGGTGGAACCAGTAGTCCTTGGTGATCTCGTTTCCGTTGGTGTCGGCATGGGTGATCGTTCGCTTGAGCATGTGTGTATTCTCCTGTTGTGTTGAAAAATGAAGAACCCTGTTTAGGTTCTCACTAAGTGCGTTGTAAAACTTGCGAGTTGAGGCTCAGGCCTCGGCACGACAGGCGTCGGCGTACTCGCGGTACTTGAGCTTCGAGATCTTGTCGGACTGGACGCTCATCTTCGTGGCCATGGTGTTGACCTTGTCCCAGTCGCCGACCGCGATGGCGTCGAACGCCTGGGCGACGTACCCGAAGGCGACGCTCGCGGCCTCGAAGCCCTTGTCGGCCTCATCCAGAGCCATCAGGCAAACCTCGGGAACCACGTTGGTGACCACGGGCGGTGCCTGGGTGGTCGTGACAACGGTCGGAGCGGGATTGGACACTGCCTTCTGGCGTTCGACGTTGGATCCCGTCAGAAATCCGACACCGGTGGCGGCGAGTGCTGTGACGATGAAGATTCCAGCGGTCTTGTTGTGGGTTGGTGTTGTGGTGGTCATTCTCTTTCTCCCTTGATAGTTGGTCTTTTCCTCCAAGAAATCACCATTCTGAACAGGCGACTCTTTGGGGACTGGTCGTTGCCGACTTGGACGAGCCATCCCGGCCCCAGTTCCCGTGCCAGATCGACCACGAAGTCTTCGAAGTCCATCTGTTGTTCGAGTGACAAATATCCCCACTCCGATTGGGTGAGGACGAATTTGCCCTTTTTGCCGCCCCGCAGATTGTCCGAGACGGCGGCTTCTAGGTCCTCACAGAGCTCACGAACTGCCTTCGGAGTCATCCGAGCCACTCCGTTCCTTCAGGAACTTCCCCCCCAGGCTTCCCAGCAGGAAGAGCGCGATCAGTACTGCGACGACGAGGAATATGGCTCCTCCGTTGTTGAACGTTGGTGCGTCAAACATGTTTCTCCTTTAGTAGCAATGCTGGCATGGAGCACCCGCCGGAGTCTCCAGGAAGCAATTCGGGCATGTGTTCTTGGCCGGAGGAAGCGGATCCATTGCGCCAGCGACCTTGAAGGCTGGAATATAGCCCTGCTGGTGTCGTCGGCGGTCCCGTTCCTTCAGACAACTGACGCACTTCCAAGAAGACGACTTTGAGCCGTTTTGAGAGATCGACGCGTAGCAACGGTGCTCGGTATTCCCGTGCCGGATGCAGTAGAGGTCTCTGCTCGGTACCACATCAGGCTTCCGATTCGGATGAATTTTCTCAGTCATGACTCTCCGTTAGTGAAGGTCGTCATAGCCAGCCATCGGCGTCAGACGGTAGTCGAGGTGAATGCAGGGACGGTTGTCGTCGGTCAGAATCGCCGACGGATCGATCTCGAGGAGACGATCGGTGTTCCAACCCATCTCATCGCCTAGGGCGGTGGGGTCGAGGCCGACAAGGCTGTAGAAGTTGTTCAGTGAGGCACTCATCGTGTTGATGCACTGCTCGTTGATGTCGTTTACGGCCTTACGGATCGACTCGAAGTCCGAGTGGAAATATCGCCCGCTCAAGCTGTCGTAGCAGAGGACCTTGCCATCCGCCATGATCAGGACTTCCTTGGAGGGCTTGTTGGCCTTGACATGATCCTGGGCGATCTCCTCCCGGACCTTCTTCTCCTTGCTGGTTCCGAACTGCTCGATCACCTTGTCCTTGTACTCCTTCAGAGCGGTGTCCGCCATGGTGTACATGGACGTCAGAGCCGCTCCACGACGCACGTGGATGTTGTTGGTGCCAATGATGCAGCTGATCGTGGTGATCCCCATGATCGCGGTCGGGATGTAGAGATCCCAGGTCAGCAGGAAGACCTCCTTCTTGGTCAGCGCCTGCATGTTGTTACGCATCTCCGAGGCGTAGATGGCGCCGTAGGCCTCTTTCGTCGCCTTGACCGCCAGGACTGCTGTACCCACGACACCCACAGAACCCGCCACGGTGAGAATGGTTGTGGAGTTGCGCCGGACGAAATTGCCGATCATCCGGATGAGGTTGTTCATGTTTTCTCCTTTTCGAGTGTTAGTTCAGCCATGCAGGGTCGAACCCGGGCCGATGCTGGTACTGCACGAGCAGAAGCTCGACCAGAGGTGACGGCGGAGACGTGTTCCCGAACCGCTTGGCGTCCTGCTCCAGGATGGCTTCCTTGATCTCGAGCGTCCGGGTAACGGCGATCCGGTATTGCGGGACTGCCGAAAAGGTGGTCGAAACCAGATCAGCATCGAGAAGCGTCCGGTCATCAGCCATGCACTTCTTGAGGAACTTGATGTGCGGCTGGTCGTAGTAGTTCTCCATCACTTCCCCTTCGGGATTGGGAATCCGACGAGGCCGTTGAAGCTCGGCTCATCGTCGACATCGATCGACATGCCGAGGTGTTCAAGAGCCGCCCTGGCTCGTTGAATGTCATTCAAGTATGCCTGGAAGTCTCTGTAATACAGCGCCATGTGACGGTCTTGTTCGTAGTTGTTTTTCATGTTTTCCCTTTCCTCAAAAAGCTTAAGCACCTTGTTGGGGGTGCTTAGAGGCTTTGATCTTTTCTTGGGGGGACGGGGGGTTCAGTTCTCATCTTCGGACGAGGAGAAGTGGTCGACAGTCGCGTTGACGGCGGCGTCAAAGGCCTTGCTCACCAGCAGGGTGGTTGCGGTGAGGATGGCGATGACGGTCATCTGAGCGAGGATGGCTTCCTTGTTCTCCTTGACGTACTGGACGGGGTTCTTGAACATGGTGATTCCTTTCATAGATATGGATCTCACTAAGGGGCTTGTATTTCTCGCGAAAGCATAAGCACCTTGTTAGGGTGCTCAGAGGCTTGTGGTCACTTGTTGTTCAGCAACCACCAGATGATCAGGACGATCAGCCAGAAGCCGCCCGTGAGCACGGTCAGTACGACGTGCAGTAGGACGATCCAGGGGCTAACCTTCTTGGTTCGGGACATGGTGATTCCTTTCATAGTGGGTTTCACTAAAGGCCATGTTTTTCTTGCGGAGGGTCATCGGTGATGGTGTACAAGATCCCGTTTGAATTCGGACGCGGCCAGGGCATGTGTAGGAGGAATTTAACCGGCCTGGCTCCTCCATACATATATTGGGCGTCATCGATATACATCGAGTCTTCCATCTCCGTTTCGAACTCAATGTGTTCGCACTGGATTCCCGTATATTTCCGGGTATTCCTGCCCTGGCGCAGAGTGATCTCGACTTCGACAGCCGGCAAAGATTCGGGAATTTGTTCCATGATTTTTTCCTTTCTTAAAAAGCTTAAGCACCTTGTAGGGTGCTCAGAGGCTTGAGTCTTACGACTCTTGGAGGGTCAGAATGAAGGCTTGCGTCTTCTTGGCGATGGACTCGGCGCGGGTCTTGGTCTTCTCGACCTGATCCTTGACGTTCGCGATCTCAGCGTCGACGCGCTTGACGCCGAGGTAGGCGAGGGCGAGCGTGGATAGTGAGGCCAGGAAGGCCAGGGAGGTCATGACGACCAGGACGGTTCCGGTCTTGTTGGACATAGAAGTTCCTTTCGTTGGGTTCTCATTAAGAGGGATGTTTTACTTGCGCTCTTCTTCGCGCTGAAGGCGCTGCTCTTCCTTGAGGATCATCTCGTGCAGTACGGCGTCGACCCGCCCGGGAAGATTTTCAGGCTCCGTAAAGCATTCCACCGTCCTCACCTGCCGTGTGAGCCCGCGATGCCCAGGTCTGCGAAGTGCGATGCGAAGGTTGCGTTGGTTGTCCCATCCGAATTCCCAGACGTAGGTCGGGGGGAGTTCGGGCAGGTTGATGGAGATGTTCATGACGGTTCCTTCGGAGTCTCGTCGGTTCCTTCAGGATCGTAGCCTTCTCCATACTCGCTACGGATCCAGAGTCGGCACGTTGGGTGATCTTCGAAGAAGTCCAGGGAATTGTTGCGGCAAGAAGGACTGAGTCCGAACAGCCAATCAGCCTTCGCGAAGTCGAGCCAGAGCTGCCGCTTCGCGATGTCCGCCCGGATCTGAGGAAGATCGTAGAGGTGCTGTCCGGATTCTTCCCGGGCACGGATAGGTGGATTGTGGTCCAGACATACCAGACGTAAATAATTACTCATTACTTTTCCTTTCGTCAAAAAGCATAAGCACCTTGTAGGGTGCTCAGAGGCTTTGAAACTGATGAGGGTTGATGGGTCGGTCAGGACTCGTCGGCCTCGTCGGAGTCACTCGAATCGCTGGACGAATCGGGGTCCTCCTCGTTCTCGCTGTCAACGAGGCTCGAGAGGTACAGCAGGGTCGCGGTGGCGCCGGTGAAGGTGCCAAGGGCGAAGATGCCGAACTTCTGAGCGTTGCGCTGGGCGAAGGACTTGGTGGATCCCCAAACTCGAACCAGGGGGTTCGGAGTGGTCTCGTCGGGGGTCTGGACGGGGTTCTCTTTCTCGGTGGCCATGGTGGCTCCTTTCGTAGTGGGTTTCATTAAGATGCATGTTTTTCTCGCGAAAGCTTAAGCACCTTGTTAGGGTGCTTAGAGGCTTGTGCGCTACTTGTGGGGTTCGGGGTCGACGGCGGTCGGCTTCTCGTTCTCCAACGGAATCTTCCAGGAGATCCGGGGTTGATTCCTAGACTTGTGGGTTTCGTAGGCATACCAGATCAACCAGGAGACGCCGAGGAGGATCATGAGAGCGCCGACAATTTGGTCGTACATGGTGGTTCCTTTCGTAGTGGTTTCACTAAGGACCATGTTTCTATCGCGAAAAGCTTAAGCACCTTGTAGGGTGCTTAGAGGCTTTGGGCGTTACTTCTCGTACATCTCGTCGTAGAGGTTGAGGGCATGGATCCGGGTGAGGTCGTGGGTCATGGGATTGTTTCCGTACTTCCATCCGATCTTCGCGCCTGCGACGAAGCAGCGACTGAGGTACACGGTCGCCTTAGCGACGTGGTACACAGTCTTTGCCGCGAAGGGTGCGAGCAGGACAGAGGCGGCAACAGCGGTGACCTTGGTCTTCTTGGACATGGGCATGGTGTTTCTCCTTTGTGGATGTGTTGATGGGTATCACTAAAGGGCATGTTTTTCTCGCGAAAAGCATAAGCACCTTGTGGGTGCTTAGAGGCTTGTGGTCACTTCTTGAAGATGTTGAGTACGCGTGTTGCGATGATCCAACGCCGGTCTTCGACGAGGTGCTTCAAAACGCGCTGATAGAACGGAGCCTTCAGGGCGCAGATGTACATCTCGAGACGGTAGTCGCAGAGGAGTCGATCGATCACGAGTGCCTGTTCGAGCGAGAGGTTTACCTCGGGGAGGTAGTTACCGGTCTCGCTGTACAGGAGCTTTCGTGCTTCGTCGACCTTCTGGTCTACGGTCTCGGAACGCATCTTGGCCTGAAGAATCAGTTCATCAGAGTCTTGAATTTCGTTTCGGACATGGATTGGATTCATGAGCGAGTCGTAGTACATGATGTTTCCTTTCGATAGTGGTTTCACTAAAGACCATGTTTTCATCGCGAAAAGCTTAAGCACCGTGTTAGGGTGCTTAGAGGCTTTTGTTCACTTGCGGAAGATGGTCTTGTACCAGGGCTTCTTGAGTTCATCAGCTTGCGCGGCGAGTTCGACGGCGAGGAGACGTGAGCAGGATTCGGCGTTCCTCAGCAGCTCGGAGATCTCGTACAGCTCCTGGTAATAGGGCATGATGAAATCTCGGCGCATGGGCTGAAGTAGTTCCGAAACCTTTTCGTGGGTCTCCGCAATCTCTTTTGCGTAGTAGTTGATTTTTCCGGTGAAGTCGTACATAACGATTCCTTTCATAGTGGGTTTCACTAAAGGCCATGTTCTTTTCGCGACTTTTTTCTGGAAAATCCCCCCGGGCAAAAATTAGGGGTGGAATGTAGGACGTGCGAGAAACAGAAGCCCCCTGTAACGTGGACGGTTAAGTCTTTATTACAGGGTGCTCCCATTTTGAATCTCTCGGGGGTTCAGTTGCTCACAGTTTGGGCTTGAAGGCCATTGAGGACATGGCTCGGCTTGTCAGTGAGTGTCCGAAGAGTTCGAGGCCGGCGAGTACCAGCGTCAGACTGGCGTACACGGCGACGGTCAGGACGGTGTTCTTGTTGATCTTGCCTTCTCCCTTTTCGGGGTTCAGCTTGTTCAACTCAACAGCGTTCTGAACGATCGACTTGTAGCGGTCTGAAGCGGGGTCTGCCTTTTCGAGCTCGTCGTAACACTTATCAAGTGCAAGGTCGAGCCTGGTCAGTTCAGGCTTCTTGTACCAAAGCATAATGCTCCTTTCGTTGAGGGTTTCTCACTAAAGGGCGTGTTTCTGCTGCGAACTACTGCGGTTCCTCGGTGGGCTCATCCGGCCAAACCGCTTCGACTGGGATGACCTTGTCGGTCGTCTCGACCTTGAACTTCACTTCGGCCTTCTCGGCCCAGTCGGTGGACTGCGAGCCCATGCGGATGAAGGCCACAGGATCGTTGTCAGCGTTCTTGCCGACGAGGACAGATCCCTGGAATCGGTTGGGGTCAGCGGCGTACTTTGCCGATGAGAGGGCCAGGAGGGTGCCCAGGAACGTGTCAGTGGCGGTGATGGTACCTACCACCTCGAGCACGTATGGGAAGCCCCAGAGGCCGCTCAGGGCCGCGTAGAAGGTCGCCAGAGCCGGAAGCAGGATCATCGCGACCCACTTCAGGAAGTCGTACAGCTTGTTGTTCATTGTTTTCTCCTTGTTCTGTCGTTACGGGTTTGACGCAACTGACCTCGGGAGGTCTGATGCTTGTCGATTTGGGAGAGTCGGTACTGAATCTCCTTGAGTGATTGCTCCAGATCCTCGAAATAGTCAGAATGCTTGAAATTCCGCCGCATGTACTGGAACATGTCCTTGTTGTCCTCGAAGATCTCGGTGACCATGGACAACTTGACTTCCAGCCTGTTTAGCTGGTCCTTGACGTGGGTACCGGAATTGGTCTCCGTCAAGGTTCTTGAGATTCTCTTGGATGCTTCGTGATTCTGTTTAGCAATTTCATTCGTCTCATCTGCTGTGATTTTCGTCTCCGCGGCTGCCCGTTTCGCTTCCTCGGCCACCTTCTTGATGAATCTCAGATAGAAAAGAGCGACACCCCCAGCCACGATGATCAATAGAGCAGTCACCTGCTCCCACTTGATGAAATCTAAGGGGTCATACGGCATGTTAACACCACCTCACACATCTATCGGTTTCCAGACGCCTGCTTTTCGGACGTACGGTATTGCAATCTTCCATACCCCTTCGTGCCTGACGTAACACGTCGTGCTTTTCCAGACCCCAGCTTTCAGGACTTGTGGTCCAGATACGATGAGGGCCGTCGATGAAGGACCGTATGAGCCCGTACCGATTGCGTTCTTTGCCGCCACTCTGAAGTAGTAGTTTCCGCCACTTGGGGCGAAGATGTCTGTGGGACTTGCGGTGGCTGCCACAGTGGTGGCGCCAGAGAAGTCCGCATTCGGAGAGTATTGGATGAAATATCCTGTGATTGCTGATCCCCCATTGGCAGGCGCCGTAAACGCGACCGTAACTCTGTTGGGAAGGGTAACCGTGAGAGTTGGTGCAGTCATCGTTGACGGAGTATTGGGGATGGTATAACTAGAAGCCGCTGACCAACTGCTCCAGCCCTGGCTGTTGTGAGCCCTGACTGAGAAATACCAGGTGGTGTTTTTGGCTAGATTGGCAACGGTTTTGCTGAGAGCCGTACCGGCAGCAGAGACGATCGCACCGGTGAACGCACTGTTATTAGCCCACCGGATCTCGTAAGAGTCGATGGCTGCTCCATTGGCGCTAGGTGCTACCCAGGTGGCCTTCAGTGTCGAGGGTGGTGTGAAGGTCAGCACTGGAGCTGCGGGTGTCGAAGGTGTTCTCAGCAATGAGGGCAGCGTGTATGAATCTGCTACGCTGCCGCCGTCTCCGAAGTTACTTGTGATGGTAGGGCCGAAATATACCCGGTAAGACACGGTTTTGGTGCCATCAGCGTTATGTTCGACGGTGAAGTTCTTGTCGATGATCTCTTCTTTTGTGGTCCCCGAAACGCTGAAGTTAGCCGTGATAGGACCGTAGCTGTTCGTCCCAGTGATTCGGGATTTACAGTTTCCGGTGTTATCCGCGGACGACGACCCCGAATCGAGCCAGATGAAGCCTCTGACGCGGACAACGGACTCATTTGCAGCCTGGTTTTGGGAGACCAAGTCGATTTGTACCCGGAGGTGCCCGCGAGGGCCGATGTCAGTGTCGTTGTAGACCATGACGCTTAGAGGATCTTCAGGTAGATGTCACCATCTTCGCCACCCATGGGGTACGCAACCCCCGAGGTGATTCCGAGGTTAGCGCGGGCAGCGGCTTTGGTGATGGCGCCGGTTCCGCCCTTGGCGACGGACCAGGGCATCGTGATCAGCGCCTTGGTCTGTGCGATGAAGTCGCGAGTTCGGTTGATCTCACGAGCACCCCAACGTACACGAGCATCATCACTGCCCGTGCTGGGAACCAGAGGATATCCCCCGGCAGTAGCGTCGTCTCCGACAGCCATTGTGTCCTCCTAGTCCTAGACGCTATTCCACTCCTCGAGACCCATATCTTCCCAAACCTGATTCGCAGCCCAGGCGTACCAGGACCCTGGAGTGATCAGCAGGTCGTAGGTCAACGTCGGGTAAGTCCGAGTGCCTTCTGAGTCGGTCACAAATATCTGCTCTGTGACGCGCATGATGTTGACTTTGCCGTCGAGGTCCCGTTTCTCAACAAGATCGCCCAGGTTGTAGTCCACACCGTACTTGTATGCCGTGTATTCCGAGATTTCGCCGTCGAACGCAATGATGGCCCGGTTTTTTCCCAGCTCTTCTTTGCCCTTCTGGATGAGCGCAGCCGTCAGGGGAGCCCCAACAGGTAGATCGATGTCTCCTGCGTCAACCGTCAGTACACGTCGTTCGAACCCACTCACACTGGGATCGACGTTGTCCGCATACACGACTGCCGTGCCGTTTTGTCCGTACACATAGGCCACGTTCTTGTAACTGGCGACGGAGGTCAGCGAGTTGACGCTGGTCAGGTTGTCCAACTCGGCACTGAAGATCACTGCAGGCAGCAGCGACTGGGAAGAGGTTCGGTTTGACCCGGAATATACCTCGAAGTACAGCTGAGCCGGGTCGATTCCGTTGTCCTTCCGGACGATCCTGAACCCCAGGTGGTACTGGTCCCCAATCTCCTTCATGACGTTGTAGAGCGTGTCCAGAGGCAAGCTGAGGGTAATCGAGTCTTCCGGCTCCGCAATGTTGCCTGACGCATTGAGCTGGCCGGCTGTGTAGAGACCCATGATGTCTCCGGCGTTGTTTCCTCCGGTAACACAGACGGTCTGGAACATCTGCCGCATGATTGCTCCGGGGGTACCGGTGAGTACCCAATCCTCCAGAGTCGCCAATGGGGTTAGCGAGGGACGAGCCGGACGGTCGTCAAGCATGACCAGGAGCTCACGACCCGTAACGGTCATGAGTTGTTCTCCTTCAGTGGTCGTCTCGGTTTCAACAGTCTCGACTCTCATCACCCTTTGGGAGGCTGCAATCGTGAGCAAAGTTCCTGCGAGGAACGTATCGCGCATGGATCGGTCGTTGACCATCTTCAACTCGAAGTCTCCGAAGGCTGTCTGACGCTCGGACCAGATGAAAGACACATACTGATCCACAATCGCCGCCCTACGCAGAGATTGATCCAGAATATAGATCTCCATCAGAGACCTCCGAACCGTTCTGTGTATCTGACGGTGTAAGGGATCGTGGCGCCAGCGATCTTAGTTCTGAAGTTGTTGGCTCCTGGCTGAAGCTGGAAATATGGCGACTCAGGTGATACTCCATACAGAACTGAGGCCCTCGCAGTACCTCGAGTCATCCACGCACCTTTTTGACCGGGAATCGTGTTGATCTCCAGAATATCCCCGGCCAGGAGCGGCGCAGCAAAGTCCATGTTGTGCAGAACGTTGTCGGCACCGCTGTGAACGATTGAGAATTCGGTGATCGTTCGGTTGACTGCAAGGGTGAACAGGAATCCAACCGGTACATCTCCGTTGTTGGTGATCACGGAGTCGGTCGTACCGGACGTGGAGTTCCCCGAAAAGCTGGTCAGGGTTGTTGAGATGAAATCTGGATCCATACACAGGATCGAGACAACCGAGTCAGTGTCTTGTGAGAATATGGCAGCTTGGAATGACTCAACCCGCCCGACGATCTCCACGATCGGATGGTTGTCCATCGTGAAGCGGAGAGTGACCTCTCGGCCGGGCATCAGCCTTGCATACAGGGCTCTACGGAGCGACGCCGCCGTGTTGGAGATGTAGTCCGGGTCAAGCCCCAGATGCAAGACGATGCTTCGGCCTTCTTGAGAGGAAGCTTGGTACTGAACCCCATTGCGCGTTGCCGTCTTGGTGGTGACGATA
>Ga0209480_10000508_pt1 | contig 32272 bp, 26 predicted proteins | sample JI61114C2DNA_FD_187501 | JGI IMG/M metagenome (GOLD analysis project Ga0209480, IMG submission 187501) | Wastewater effluent complex algal communities from Wisconsin, to seasonally profile nutrient transformation and Carbon sequestration -... | ecosystem: Engineered > WWTP > Effluent > Algae... | reverse complement strand
TGAAAGAACTGGAGATTCCCTACCCCGCCTATGGTACGGCCTGGGATGTGGATGAAGCCATTGAAGTAGCCAATAAAGTAGGTTACCCGGTACTGGTTCGTCCTTCCTATGTACTCGGCGGACAGCGGATGCGTATCGTGATCAATGATGATGAGGTGGAAAAAGCCGTAATCAGTCTGCTCAAACATATACCCGGCAATAAGATACTCGTGGATCATTTTCTCGACCGTTGCCAGGAAGCAGAGATCGATGCCATCTGCGACGGAGAGAAATTTCACGTGATGGGTATTATGGAACATATTGAACCGGCCGGTATCCACAGTGGTGACAGTAACGCGGTACTGCCTTATTTCAACCTGACGCCGCTGGAAGTACAGGATATGGTGGATTATGCCAAGAAGATCGCCCTGAAGCTGAATGTAAAAGGACTGCTCAATATCCAGTTTGCCATCAAAGAAGGCAAAGTGTATGTGATTGAAGCCAACCCGCGTGCGTCACGTACCACACCGTTCATTGCCAAAGCGTACAACAAACCCTACCTGAACTACGCCACCAAAGTAATGCTGGGTGAAATGAAGGTGCAGGATATACCGGAAGAGAAATTCCTCGATGGTTTTGCCATCAAAGAACCGGTATTCAGCTTTAATAAATTCCCGGGTGTAAATAAGGAACTCGGACCGGAAATGAAATCAACCGGTGAAGCGATCCGCTTTATCAAAAACCTGCGTGATCCGTACTTCCGCCAGTTGTACAAAGACCGCAGTATGTACCTGAGTAAATAAAACAAAAAGAAAGGCGTCTCAACTTCATGTCTTCCCGGATGAACCAGGAAAAATGAGGTTGAAACGCCCTCTTTGTATTAATGGTTAATGGGCCGGATCGGAATCCCCCGTGGTTGAACGGGTATAAAAAAAGTTACTGTCAGAAATGGCAAAAATGTTATACCACAAATCTATATCCCGGTGAATGCCGGGTTTTTTATTTCTTTTACATAAATAAGGGGTATCTCTGCCTGCATTTCTACGCAAAAAAATCATAACACTTTCTTTTTAAGTTAGTTACAAATATTCGGATTTCTTATTAATTTGGCTCATTCAGCCATTATTATTACATTCAATCCAGGCCACAGGCTGAATATGCATGTATGAAACCTTCTTCCGGATTTCTCTGGCAACTGATACATTCACTGGAGAGCAGTGAAAAGCTGTTTTTTAAACGCAACTTCCTGCCGGATAACCAGTCCAGGTTATATATCCGTTTATTTGATGCCATCGCCAGTCAGAAAGTATACGATGAAGACGCCTTGCTGGAAAAATTCAAACCGGCCATTAACAAGAAGAACATGGCTTCGCAGAAACACTATCTGCAAAAGCAGATCGGCGAAGCCCTTGTTCTGTATGCGGCTAAAAAAGATCCGGTACATGACCTGTACGGTAGCATTCAGCTGATCCGGATTTACCGGAAAAAAGGATTGTATGAAGAAGCATACGCGGTCTGGGAAAAAGCCACGCAGAAAGCCAGGAAGACCGAATCCTTTGCCATGCTGCATCTCCTAAAAACAGAATTTGAAAAAATGGTGATCATGAGTCATACCCATTCCGGATATGATGAAATGCTCGCCATGTTTAAAAAAAACGTGATCTCCTATTCCGGATATGCCAGTCTGATCACCTTACGGGATATTTATATGGAAACCCTGCTGCTCCGGAAAAAATCACACCTCAGCCAGGACGAATCACTGAAAGAAAGAATGCGGATCCTGCTTGAACGGGTGGAGCAGGCCGATACCGGTACACAGGATGATTCATTCCTGTACAAAAACTATTACGCCATGAGCCGGGCCACCCTGCTCTACCTGCTCAACGATACGGCCGGCTCAGTGGCCCTGCTGAAAAATCAGTTTATAGCCTGGAAAAAAAACAAGCAATATATCCCTTCACATGGAGAGTTTTATATTGAACTGCTCTATATGATCAACTATGCCGGCATCCTGAACGGATCCTTTGATTATGTATCCTCCGTGTTCAGCGACGAATTGAATACGGAAATCACCAATAAAAACCAGCGGGCCTATTTCGAAGCCATCAAGTACCTGGCTCTGAATAAGATTTTTAACAAGACCGCCCGCTATGATGAAGTGAAAAAACTGGTGGACTTTATGAAAAGCATTCATAAACGCTGGGAGCCCTCCCTCAACGAAGAACTGAACAGCACCGTCAATTTTTCCCTTGGTGTGGCCTCCTTTGCGTTGGAACAATATGAAGACGCCCTCTATTTTACCAAACGGGCCATTACAGGATTCCCCGAAGGCACCCGCGAGGAACAGGTATCCGTGGGCCAGTTACTACTGCTGCTGATCGCCTGGAATATCGGGAACCCGCGCGTTTTTGAATCGCAATACCGGGCCACCTATACTTACTTTTATAAACGAAAAAAGAAACAGGTATTCGAAACCGCCCTGGTGCAATGTCTGCACCGTACCTTTTACATGCAGGAACAGAAAAAGAAAACGGCTGAGTTCAAAAAGACACTGCAACTGCTGGAAGAAAACAATCAGCTCCCGTTACAACAACGGGCGTTCTCCATTTTTAATTTCCCGGGCTGGCTGCAAAGCAAAATACTCCGTCTTTCCTACCGCAGTTATGTAGAAAAGAAAGTAAAAGCAACCCGTGCCATTCATGACCCATTCAACTAACCATTATGCAAACAGAAATCCTCCGCATCATCAACCGGATCGAAACCACCCTGCATGGCGATCCCTGGTATGGCCGTTCCGTTTTTTCCATCCTGGAAGACAGCCCTGCAGAAAAAACAGCCCTGCCCGATGCGGATAATAGTCATTCCCAGCCCGCCCTGCTCTGGCATATGATCACCTGGGCGGAATTTACCCTGCGCCGGATTGAAGGCCGTTCCGATGATCCGAAAGAAATGGAAATACTGGACTGGCGGAAACTGGATCCTTCGGTACATACCTGGGAAAACGGCCTGAAGGAAATCCGGCAGGTACATGAAAACATCATTGCCCGGCTGAAAGAAAAACAAGACGGCTTCCTGCTGGAAACAGTGGATTACCGGTCTTACGATTTCAGTTTTCTCCTCAACGGATTCGTGGATCACACAATTTATCATCTCGGCCAGATCGCCCTGCTGCAGAAGTTATAAAAACAGAAATACCGGAAAGTGGTATTGTCTGCATACTGCAGACTGATTACTTTTCCCTATGGCCCTGTATGGTGGTAATCCCCTGAATCAATTGCCGTTTCTACGGCTCGTGCTTCCTTTTGGCGGCGGTATTCTCTGCGCCTGGTACTTTTCACCACCGGTTATATACTGGCAGACCATGGCGTGTATAGCCGGTCTCATGCTCCTGCTTTTCTCCGGACTGCCACTCAAAAAACGTTTCCGCTTTCACCTGCTATCGGGTATCAGCAGCTTTCTTCTCTTCTTTTCCATAGGCGGATGGCGCTGCCAGCAACAGGATATCCGGCAACAACCCGGTTGGTTCAGTCATCATACAACAGACAGCAGCGGATACATCGCCATACTCGAGGCCCCCCCTGTGGAAAAACCAAAATCAATAAAGACCATCGCCCGCATCCGGTATCTGCTGCATCAGGGGAAAGTCCTCCCCGTACAGGGACAAGTCCTGATTTATTTTAAAAAAGACAGCAGCAACCACGCCCTCCGTTACGGAAATATCCTCCTGTTTCAAAAGCCCCCTCAACCCATAAAAAGTGCCGGGAATCCCGGCAGCTTTGATTTTCAGCGTTACGCCCTTTTCCAGGGAATCACCCACCAGGTATACCTGCAACCCGGCGAGTACAGGCTGCTTCCGGGACGGGAAGAGAACCGGCTGAAAAAACAGCTGCTGGCCAGCAGCGATTATATTACGCATGTGCTTAAGCGTTATATACCCGGCGAAAAGGAAGCTGGTCTGGCCGAAGCACTCCTGATCGGATATAAAAACGACCTGGATCCTGAACTGGTACAGGCTTATGCCAATACCGGCGTGGTACATATCATTGCTATCTCCGGACTGCACCTGGGACTGATCTACGGAATACTCCTCCTTTTATTAAAACCCCTCCGCCGCATTAAAAAATTAAAATGGCTGCATCCGCTGCTGATCATTACCTGTCTCTGGGCTTTCAGTTTACTGGCCGGGGCACAACCTTCCGTGCTCCGATCCGCCCTGATGTTCAGTTGCCTGGTGGTTGGTGATGCCGTTGGCCGTAAATCAGCCGTTATTAATACACTCCTCGCCTCCGCGTTCGGTTTGCTATGTTATAACCCGTACTGGCTCTGGGATCTTGGCTTCCAGTTGTCCTATGCGGCGGTGCTCAGCATTCTTTTATATATGAAACCGGTTTATCACTGGTTTTATATCAAAAACAAACTGCTGGATTATGCCTGGCAGATGAATGCCGTCACGCTTTCTGCACAGGTACTTACACTGCCGGTCAGTATTTATCATTTCCACCAGTTCCCCGTATCCTTTCTGTTTACCAATTTTATTGCCGTACCGCTTTCCAGTGCCATCCTGATGGCCGAAATACTGCTTTGCCTACTTACGGTCAGTCCATGGCTGGCTACCCTGTTGGGAAAATTAACCGGCTGGGGTATACGGCTCATGAACAGTTATGTGGAACGGGTGGAAGATATTCCCTACGCTGTCTGGAAAAGTTTACAGATCAGCACCACACAAACGATCTGTCTGACCCTGCTGCTGATTGCCGGTGCTTATGGACTGATTGAAAAATCAAAACAGGCTTTGCGGTTTACCGCTGTTCTATTGATCCTTTTTCTGGGTGAACGGACACTTTCCTTTTTTAAAGCCGGCCGGCAGGAAAAAATTATTATTTACCAGGTACCCCAACACAGCGCGGTGGATTTTATCAGGGGACGACAGACTTTTTTCATGGGCGACAGTACCCTGAGACAGGATGAAAAGTCGCGCCGGTTCTACCTCGAACCCGCCAGAACCCTGTTCCGGGTAAAAGAACAGGAGGCGGATTTTCTGTATTATAAGCCGTATTACCGCTTTGATGGGCTGAATATACTCTGGCTGGACCGGCAGTTCCGGTATCCGCCCCTGCCCCCGGAAAACCGGCCCGTAATTGATTTATTGATCTTATCCGGGAATCCACGTCTGTACCTGGCCAGCCTGGCGGAAGCCCTGCAAATCAGACAGGTGGTAGCCGATGCCTCCGTTCCGGTACGTAAAGGAGCCTATTGGAAAAAGGACTGCGACTCCCTCGGCATCCCGTTTTTTGACGTACGGGAGAAAGGCGCTTTTGTGATGACCCTGAATTAAGTTAATTTGCGCCCTCTTTCGAACGCCTGCCTACAATCTTCAATCAGTATGAACAAAAAAATTCAATCAGCGCTTATTTCTGTTTTTTACAAAGACGGACTGGAAAACATCGTACATGAACTGGATCGCCTGGGTGTGACGATCTATTCCACGGGCGGCACACAGTCCTTTATTGAAAAACTGGGTGTTAAAGTAATCCCGGTGGAAGACCTGACCAGTTATCCCTCCATTCTCGGCGGCCGTGTGAAAACCCTGCATCCTTCCGTATTTGGCGGTATCCTGGGCAAACGTGATGATGATACCCATGTGCAGGAAATGAAACAATACCAGATCCCGGAAATTGATCTGGTGATTGTGGATCTCTATCCCTTCGAGGAAACCGTGGCCAGCACTACGGATGAAAAAGCAATTATTGAAAAAATTGATATCGGCGGACCATCCATGATTCGTGGAGCAGCCAAGAATTTCAGGGATGTGGTGGTGATTGCGGCGAAAAAAGATTATGCGGCCCTGGAAACCCTGCTGAAAGAACAGGAAGGAACCACTTCTATTGAACAACGGAAAAGTTTTGCCGCGAAAGCCTTTGAAGTAGTGGGACATTATGATGTGGCGATTGCCAAATACTTTGCCACCGCCGACAGTCTTTATTTCCTGGAATCCGTGCCACAACCCAAAAGCATGCGGTATGGCGAAAACCCGCATCAGTCCGCGGTATTCTATGGCGACCTCAGTCAGTTATTTGATCAGCTGAACGGAAAAGAACTTTCTTATAACAACATTGTGGATACTGATGCGGCCATGCAGCTGATCCGCGAATTCACCGATACCACATTTGCCATTATCAAACATACCAATGTCTGCGGGGTAGCGCAACGCACCACCGTAAAAGAAAGCTGGGATGCCGCCCTCGCCGGTGACCCCGAAAGCGCTTTTGGCGGTGTACTGGTTTGCAATAGCACCATTGACAAAGCCACGGCCGACGCCATCAATGAAATTTTCTTTGAAGTACTGATAGCCCCCGCTTACACGGAAGAGGCGCTTGCAGTATTGAAATCAAAGAAAAACAGGATCCTCCTGCAGTTAAAAGCGCAGCCGTCCGCCAAAGTGCAATATAAATCCATGCTCAACGGCGTACTGGTACAGGATATTGATACGGGTAATTTCACCGACTGGACGGAAACCACCAAACGTAAAGAGACCCCGGAAGAAAAAGAAGATCTGCAGTTTGCCAATATCATCTGCAAACATTTAAAATCAAATGCCATTGCCCTTGTAAAAAACAAACAGCTGATCGGCAAAGGCTGCGGACAAACCAGCCGGATTGATTCACTCCGCCAGGCACTTGAAAAAGCAAAACAATTCAGTTTCGACCTGCAGGGTGCCGTCATGTCAAGCGATGCCTTCTTCCCCTTTGATGACTGTGTTCGTCTGGGTCATGAAGCCGGCATTACAGCCTTCATTCAGCCGGGTGGTTCAATCCGTGACAATGATTCGATTGATTATTGCAGTAAGCATAACCTGTCAATGATCATGACCGGTTTGCGGCATTTCAAACATTAAGGGCGGGAGGTTGTTCAACAACCATTGAACATAAACGTTCGCTGTTATTAACCGTTTGCCATCCCCGGATGGCCAATCATGAATATTTTTGACTTTCATAAAACCATTGTCCAGTCTTCTTCCGATACTATCCGGAAGCTGGCCATTTTCAATCCGTTCACCATTCATAAAAAAGGGACCCGTGCGAAAGCCCTGTTTGCACTGGCTGCGGTCTGCTTTCTTTGGGGCACTACCTGGATTGCCTCCAAGGAAGGAGTAAAACATATGCCGGCCCTGCAACTGGCTGGAATGCGTCAACTGGCCGCCGGGGTGATTTATGTTGGTTTCTTTTTATACCGGGGTGTGCCTCTGCCCAAAGGCAGGGAATGGATTCCGGTACTGGTACTCAGTTTCCTGAATTTTATAATGAGCAACGGACTGAGCACCTGGGGTGTAAAATATATTTCCGCCGGACTAGGTTCCATCATGGGAGCCATATTCCCTCTCTGGCTCGTAATTATCGGACTTTTCAGTTCCAAAGAAAAAATTCCCCGTCCGGCTATTATCGGTTTACTTCTTGGTTTCGCCGGTGTATGTGTGATATTCTATGAACACATGGCTGATTTTATGAACCCTGAATTCAGACTGGGTATTTTTCTTTCATTGATTGCCACCTGGACATGGGCATTCGGCACCTTATACACCAAAAAACAAGCGGCCAGCTTTAATCCCTATTTCAGCCTGGGATTACAGATGGTGATCTCGGCTGTATTCCTATTACTCTTTGCTAAAACCGGCAGCCTGATCAATATCACACAGGCTAATGGAACGCTGGCGCCCATGATTCCTTTTACTCCATTAACAGAAATCCCCTGGCAGTCATGGGCTGCTATCGGCTTCCTGGTTTTATTTGGTTCATTAACGGCCTTTATCTGTTATCTCTACGCCCTGCAGAATCTGCCTACGGAGCAGGCGTCCATTTACGCGTATATCAATCCGATTGTAGCGGTTGTCTTCGGCTGGCTCTTATTCCGTGAAAAAATAACCATCTTCATTACCATTGGGGGTGTGGTGACTCTGCTGGGAGTGTACCTGGTAAACCGGGCCTTTAAAGCAGGCGTACCCCCGCCGGAACAACCGGAAACGGAAGGCATGTAATTGTTTTTACTTCGTTGATTATTCGTCGTCCGGTTTACACACCTCATGCAGAAAGGACTCATAAAGTTCCCTCCAACCGGCAAAGCGCGTATCCGTTCCGAAAAAAGTATTGTGCCAGATCATACTGAACAGTCCATTCACCTGTTTCACTTCCCTGTAATAATGCATCATTTCCGGAAGCGTGGCCGCCGGCGTTTGTTTCTGTTCGTAGAAGGAATTGGCATCCATAAAACAGAAAGGAAAGACACGTAATCCGGTGGTGCTTTCCTGCTCCAGGTCATACCACAAAAAAGAAGAGGCCACCGAGGCACGGAATCCATTGATACTGCCATAGCCCATCGAAAAATCTTCTGTAATTCCGTTTTCCATTAAGCGCCGGTAACCCTGTGGCAGATTGAAACGTATAAAATGCTGTCTCGATTTTGTAACCGGGTAACCGGCAGCCTGTTCCAGTACCTGCTTCTCCTGCAATAATAAAGACACCCGGTCGCCACTCTGCCAGGAAGGATGCAGACCGGTTGTATACAGGGCAGACACCTGTTTTATCAGCGATTGCATCACAGGTTTGTCCGGTAAAATATTTTTATCTACCCCCGCATTTTTTGCAGCCACCAGGAAAAAATAAACCGGTGTCAGCCGGTAACGGGTATTCAGTTCCTGCATCAGGTCCAGGGCATCATAGGGATCATTGACTGATCCGGATAATACCCGAAGCCGCTCAGCAACTTTTTTGCTTTTGCCGGAAACAACATCTTTTATGAACCCACCCGCATTCCGGACCCATCCCTTATGCAGATAAGAAAAAGCTTCATCAATATCATACGTTGGGAGAAAACGGAATGAAGGCCCGGTAAAACCAAATCCGGGAAATGATGCGTTAAACACCGGGGTTAAAGCCGAAAGCCAAAGATTAACCAATGGCTTTTGCAAAAAACGCTCCCTGAATGCAAGAGAAGCCGTATGGGCAAAACGGCCATACATATCCTGCTGATGGGGCAGGTATTCTTCATACCGGCTGATCAGGTAAAAGGCGGCTGAAAAAAAATCAAAGGGAATATCGCCTCCCGTCTGGAAAAAAACAGGGAGTGCCCCCCAGCTTCCGGTAGTGACCGACTGTATACAGATTTCTTTTTCACCCAATAATCCATGCGGAACGATCCATACTTCTGCCGGCCTGATACGGGCAGGACTGTAGTTAACAGCCGGCCCCGCATACGCCTTGTAAACCTCCACCTCGTTCGTAAGCAATACGGATTGCCCGCCCAGTTCCCCAAGGGTGAGTTCCGCTATATATTTTAAGCGGCTGGTGATTACCGGACTAAATACAACCATATTCTCCTGCTATTACGAAACGAATATACTTATACCCCCTGAAAAAGCCGGCGACCAGTGCAACCTCTTATCGCTTTTCTTCGACTGTAGACGCAGACCAGCGAAAAAAATCAACAGCTAACCAGGTGAGAAAATCAGGCGCCATACTCTTGCTTCTCCTGTTTGTCTTTGCACAATATGCAAAGCAGGTCAGCTATCTGAAATGTGAACTGTCCGTTGCAATAGGAACTGAATCTCAAACCTGTGATTGTGTAAAAGCGGCCGGGCTGGATAAAGCCGATAACCAGGCAACAAGTCCGGGGCATGTACATCATAAAATTTCCACAGAAGAACTCTTTCACACAACCGGTAGCATAACCCTGCAGCGCCACTGGATGGACTGTACCGCAATATATAGTCGCACAGGCCTGGTAAAAATTCCCGAAGGATTACTGCCTGCTCCCTGGCGTCCTCCCTGCAGCCGGGCTGTATACTATTCCACCTGACAGATTTATACAAGGGTATCACTGCCCTTATTCTTCACACCTGTAATTTAATTTATGAAACAAATTATCATGGCCATGCTGTGCCTGGCCTTATCAATAAACAGTAACGCACAAAACAGCGCCGCTGTACCCCGTATCCTTTATGGAGCCTGCACAACAGACTCACTCAGAAAAATGCCTTTCTCGGATTGGTTCACCCCCGGCTATGAAAACTACCATCCGGACAGTATCATCACGGACCGGTTAAAAAAAATGAAAACAGACCAGCTGCATATCCGCGTATTTTTCGGCAGCTGGTGTGGCGACAGCAAGCGGGAGTTACCGCGTTTTCTGAAACTGCTTTCGTCCATTTCGTTTCCTTCCGGACAACTGGAGCTGATAGGCGTAGGTACCAGCGATTCGTTGATAAAACAAAGTCCTGCCCATGAAGAAGCGGGTCTGGGCGTATTCAGGGTTCCTGTTTTTATAGTTTATCAGAATGGCAAAGAAATCAACCGGATTAATGAATTCCCGGTGTACTCGCTGGAAAAAGATTTGCTGACCATTTTCAACCGGCAGTCATATACACCCAATTACCGTTCATTTGCCCTGGTACAGCAATGGTTACAGGAGGGTACACTGCTCAATGATAACAACAGTATCCGGGGACTGGCGGAACAACTTCGTCCGCTTCTCAGTACTGAATACGAGCTCAACAGTCTGGGTTATCTCTTGCTGAAACAAGCTAAGAAAAAAGAAGCCCTGCAGCTATTCAGGATTAATTACCTGGTATATCCGGAATCCACCAATACGGCTTCCAGCCTGGGTGAGGGATGGCTTGAAAACGGAAATATTCCACAGGCAGTAATCATGCTGGAACATTCACTGACCGGGAATAAAGACCCTGAAGCGATCCGTGAAATTCTGGGTTTATTGTATAAAGCAAAGAAGGAAAAATAAAGTAACAAGACTGGTCTTCCCGGGTGGTGCTTCCGCCGGGGAAGATCAGTTTTTATACTTTTCCTTCCACAGCTGGTTAAATGACTTTTTCGGAAAATCCAGTGTACCACGGTGTGCTTTCCAGCCCTTCATCAGACTGTTCACCACCCAGCTTTTGGTATTCCCATTGGCCATATTCATCCAGGAGCGGCGGAGCATGGCCTGCTTCCACATTTTCCAGGCTATATTTTCGGTAAATGTATTGTGTCCCCCCTGAACGGCTTCGTGCCGGTTTTCCAATAGCAGTTCATGCAGATTGATTTTTACGGCACATACTTCTGTACAGTTGCCGCAAAGGGAAGAAGCATAACTCAGGTGTTTAAACTCATCCAGTCCCTGCAGATGCGGCGTAATCACCGAACCAATCGGTCCGCTGTAAGGTGCACCATAGGTATGACCGCCAATATTTTTATATACAGGACAGGCATTCAGGCAGGCACCGCAACGGATACAGTAGAGACTTTCCCGCATTTTTTCATTGGCAAGAATACTGGTACGGCCATTATCCAGCAGAATCACGTACATATCATCAGGTCCGTCTGTTTCATTGGACTGCCGGGGTCCGGTAATGATGGTATTGTAAACAGTAACGCGTTGCCCGGTTCCGAATGTGGACAGCAGTGGCCAGAATAAAGCCAGGTCCTGCATGGAAGGAATGACTTTTTCAATCCCGGCAATCACGATATGTGTTTTCGGCATCGAACAACTCAACCGGCCATTTCCTTCATTCTCCGTTATGGCAATGCCCCCGATATCGGCTATGATAAAATTGGCCCCGGTAACTCCCACTTCAGCCTGCACATATTTTTCCCGTAATAGTTTTCGGGCCACCAGGGTCAGTTGTTCCGGCGTGGCTTTGGGATCGGTACCGAGCTTATGCGAAAATAAACGGGCCACATCCTCCTTGCTTTTATGCATGGCCGGGGTTACGATATGATAAGGCGGTTCGCCATCCAGTTGCTGTATATACTCCCCGAGATCCGTCTCCACGCTCTCGATTCCGTTTTTCTCCAGGAATGCGTTGAGGTGAATTTCCTCGGTGACCATGCTCTTGCTCTTCACCAGGGTTTTGCAGTTTTTTTCCTCACAGATTTTTTTAACGGCTTCCAGTGCCTCTTCTGTATTTTCCGCCCAGATTACTTTAGCCCCGCGGCGGGTGATGGCCGCTTCAAATTGCTCGAGTTCCTTATCCAGGTTCTCTATCGCTTTCCATTTTATATTTTTTGCCCGTTCACGGGCCAGGTGCAGTTCACTGAATTGTTGTTTGCCGGCAGGTACCACCGCATTGTATTTGCCGATATTGAAATTGATTTTCCGGCGGTGGTCCCGGTCCGCCGCCTTAATCGTGGCTTTCGCCATAAAATCTGCAAATCTGTCTTTCTGCATATTGCGGTTATTTCTCGTTAAAATCAATTTCCTCCCAATCGCCTTTGGCAATGCTGTCAAGGGCATTATAAAAATCTTCCCCGTATTTTCGGATCAGGGGCTCTTTCAGAAACTGGTATACCGGCACTTTCAATTCTTCCCCGAGATTACAACCCGGTTTGCACAATACTTCGCGTGGCTCATAATTCACCCGTTCATAATCACCATTCGTGCCCTTTTTGGCGGTTATGGGATATAAGTGACAACTGATAGGCTTCTTCCAACTGATCTTCCCTTCGCGGTAAACCTGTTCAAACGCGCATTTGATAATCCCGGCTTCATCATGAAAGGCAAACACACAAATGCCTTTATTACTGCCGATGGTATTGGTGACCCAGCCAAATTCATGGTCTTTGGCAAAAAGTCCGGTCTGATCAATTTCACGGATGGCATCAGCGGGCAACAGGTGCTTTACCTGGTCAAACACTTCCCGGATAATCTGCATCTCTTCTTCTTCCACCGGGGCACCGGCATCGCCTTCTTCACAGCAGCCCCCTTTACATTTATTCAGGTCGCAGACAAAGCGCTTGTCTACCACATCCTCACTGATCAGGATATTATCGATTACTATCAAGTGTATAATTTTGCCTCAAAGGTACATCTCTTGTTGGTGTTTTCACCAACAAGAGGGGCTTAGTTGGTGTACTCCCCCGCCGGTTGTTGGTGTTATCACCAACTACTGGTCCCCTTTCCCGAATATCTTCCGCCGGATATGATAGCCCGCCAATGTCAGCCGGTTATGCGAGGTCAGGTAATGCAGCACTTTATGTTCCAGCCAGTGGTGCAACGGCACCAGGATGGCGGCCAATGCGATCATAAACGCCAGATCCTTCCAGGGTTCACCCTGGGTAATGGAGTAAATATTCTTTTTAAAGATCAGGAAGATGAATTCGAAGAACATCAGGAATACAAAGAAGCCAACGGCCTTTATGACACCGGCCGACACTTTAAACATGCCGAGAATCACCATAGACACAAAGAGACTGATGATACCGATCACAATTGCCAGGTATTGAATATTGTTGCGACTTTTTTTCTGTTCCTCCGCTTCCTTCTGCGATTTCAGCAGGCGTTGTTGTTCATCATCAGCTTCCTCCTTTCTCATTTCATTTTCCCTTTTCAGGGTTTTGATGCTGTCCTTATACTGGTAATAAAGCGCATTGTATTTTCCCGACTCCTGTAAATTACCCGTTTTACGATAAAGCGTATCGAGGTATTTGGCCGCTTTCTCCACGTTTTCCAGCCAGCCGTTCCGTTCACTGAGGTCCTTCACCTGCAGATAATGTTCAATGGCCATTTTGTAATTACCCGACTTGTTATAATAAGTGGCGAGCTGGGCCAGGAAGCTCACTTTGTTGTATTCGTTGCCGCCACTTACAAACATCGGCCTTGCTTTTTCCAGCAATATACCGGCAGAATCAAACCGACCAAGCCCGGTATAAACCACGCCGTAAGCCTGATCAATCACCGGGGCCATACCGAAATTGGTCAGGTATTTCTTCAGTTCATCCCCTTCTTTTGAATTCAGGTAGTTCAATGCCTTTTGCGGTTCATCAATCCGCAGGTATTGATTGAGCAGACTGACATAGCCCGGTATTTTGAGCGTCGAGAATTTCAGTGAGTCTGCCATCCGGATCGACCGCTCAAAATAACTGATGGCGATATCATAGTTCTTTTTCTTCGCAAAGAGATTGCCCAGGTTATTGGTGTAAATCACTTTCTGGTAAGGCACATTTTTCTCATTAATCTCATCCAGTTTTTTATATGCCAGGGTCATGTAATCAATCGCTTTGTCATAGTCCTCTATATCTGAATAAAAATCGGAGAGATAGAGATAGCAATTGCGTACCAGGGGCGGATTCTTCAGGTCTTCCGCCAGCCGCAGACCGTTAAGGTAACTGCGCAGGGCCATTATATTTTCGTTCTTGGCCTGGTATACCTGGCCGAATATATTGAAGGATTCAGCCCGCAGGCTGTCATTGGGCAGGGTGGCCGTCAGGGATGAAGCCTGGGTGATATAGGTAAAGGCCTTTTCCTTATCCGGAATCAGGAGGTAGAACATCGCCAGGTGTTGCTGGGCAATCCCTGTTTCCTCCGTCAGCCGGTTCTGGCGGGCCAGATCAAGCGCTTTAGTATAAAAACCGAGTGCTTTATCCGAATAGGCTTTCTGACTGGCCATATAGCTGCAACGGGTACCATTGGACAGGTAGGCTTTGAACATGTATTTGCGGTCGCGTGATTCTTCCGCCAGGGTAACCAGCTGCGAACCCATTTCATCAGATTGTTTGGGATTTACATTCATCAACACCCTGCTAAGCTCTTCCATCAGCGGGAACTTCTGTTCCAGCGTAGCGGCTTTTTCCATCGCCTTTCGCAGCGAATCCACCGCTGCAGCTTCCTGGGCGCGAACAGAAAATGTCAGTGTACAGCAAACAAATGCTGCTAGGATATAGCGGTTAATAGTCATAGTGTGTATCTGTTGGCGTTTGTTACCTGTTGGTGTTATCACCAACAGAAGCAGTCCACTTCAGCGTATTGATCAGGTGCTGGAGATCTTTTTTCAGGAATTCATTCACGATGCCAAGTGAGTCTTCATTCGGCACAGCATTAAAATAAAGAGCGCCCCTGAAAAAATGCCGGGTGGAATCGGTCAGGAAAAACTGGTTGGCCGTTGCGGTATTCCCTTTTAACGTAAAGTACATGCCCTCCACTCCGTTGGGCGTTTGAATCAGGCTGTCTTCAATACCGGTGGATACATCCACATTCTGTTTATACGCCATCTTAAAACCGTCTCTGACCAGCGAATCAAATACATTGGCGGCATTGATGGGTTTATAGCTCACGTATATGCGGCCGTCAAAACGGGGGAAGTCAATATTGATCCACCAGTCACCGGCTTTGTCATCGAAAAAGGTAGTGTCTTTTATCACCCGGGCATATACCGGATATTCAAACGTATAGGGATAACCGGCCTGATTAAACAGCTGGTATTTTTTTTCAGGGAAATCAATTTTAAAATAGCCCTTCTTTTTACCGGCCGTGTATTCACTGTTGCAGGAAAGCAACGCCATTACAAACACGGCCTGTACCAGTATAAAAATGCTGAATCGGGAATTCATCCGCTTTTATTGTTTCGGTTTAATGGTCACTTTTACCAGCTGAATCCGGTTATTCTCCGCCTGCATAATGGCAAATTCAAAGTCGCCGCAGGGCAATACCCAGTCCACCGTAGGCAATTCGCCGGCCAGTTCAAGCACCAGCCCGGCCAGCGATTCACTCTCGCCTTTTACATGATCAAAGGTATTCATCGGGATTTTCATAATCCGGCACATGTCATGGATCATGATCTTCCCTTCAAAGATATAATTGTAGTCATCCAGTTTATAACTATCATTCTCCTCTTCATCAAACTCATCCCGGATATCCCCGATCACTTCCTCCAGGATATCTTCCATGGTTACAATACCGCTGGTGCCGCCGAATTCATCCACCACCACAGCGAAGTGAATGCGTTTGTGCTGAAACTCGCGGAGCAGGTCTTCGATCAGTTTGGTTTCCGGTACAAAATAAGGCTGACGCATCAGTGGATGCCAGTCGAAATTGTCGGCTTCATTCAGGTACGGAATCAGGTCCTTGGTATACAGCACCCCCACCACTTCATCCAGACTTTCCTTATACACGGGAAGCCGTGAATAGTGCAGTTCCTCCACCCGTTTCATCATATCATTATACCCGGATTTGTAACTGATCCCATTTACATAAAGCCGGCTGCGCATGATCTGCCGGACGGTGATATTCCCGAATTTAACCACCCCCTTCATGATATTCTTTTCTTCCGGCGAGGCTTCCTCATCCGTTTTAATATCGATGGCCTCATCCAGTTCCTGCATGGTAAGCATGTCCGTTTTATCAGCACCCAGCCCTTTCCCGATACCATCCGCCAGTTTTACAATCCATTTACTGAGCCGCCGGAGCAGCAGGTGCAGCCCTTCCACCAGGAAGGACCAGTCGTAGGCAAACCGGAGATTATTCTGAGTGGCCCAGACCTTGGGGAGAATGCGGCCAAAGAATACCAGCACCACCACAATCACCACCACTTTAATCAGCAATTCAAGAAAACTGCCCAGCTTATACAGACCGGTCATTTCAGAAAGCAGAAAATTGGCCAGTACAATAATGCTGATATTGATAAATGTGCCGGCAATCAGCAGGGAAGCATAGACTTCCTTGGGTTCTTCCAGCAGGGTCACAATGCGTTTTGCCGAACCATGCTGTTTTGTTTTCAGCATGTTCAGGTCTTTTTTATTCAAAGAAAAAAGGGCTACTTCTGAACCGGAAATGGCAAAAGTGATCACCAGCAGCACGGCCAGTGTTACCGACAAAAAAGCGGTTCCCTGCACATTGACGGACAGCAGGAAAAAAAGCAGGTCATTTGTAATTGAAAGAATATGCGGATGAATTCCCAATGCAACATTTTTTGGTTACAGGCTGTGCGGCAGTATGCCACCAGATCAAGGGCAGAATTAATCTGCCATTGGTACCGGCAAAGGTATTGTATTTACAGTTTATGGCTAAAAGGGGAGGTTCCCTGAAGAATCACCCATTGGCAGGTCATTCCCATCCATACCTTCCGGCCCGCTGCCTTCATTGCCCTGACCACCGTCCATCCGCTTATCCAGCATGATCAGGTTATCTCCTACCACTTCCGTAGCGAATTTCCGGTTGCCGTCCTTATCATCCCAGCTGCGGGTGCGCAGGCGGCCTTCAATGTAAACAAGACTGCTTTTGTGCAGGTATTTCTGGGCCAGTTCGGCCAGTCCTCTCCATAATACCACAGTATGCCATTCTGTTTGCGACACCAGCTTCCCGGTGCGGTCCTTAAATGTTTCTGTGGTGGCCAGGGGGAATTTAGCAACAGCAATATTTCCTTCCAGATGCTGCACATCGGGATCTTTCCCCAGGTTACCAATCAGCATGACTCGGTTAACGCCTCTCATACAGGTTTTCTTTTGGTTATAAAATCGTCTAAGTGCTGCAATCGTCTTAAAGTTAAATTCTTTTTTCAGGGGAAACAACAAATTCACCGTTTCCCGGTTCAATTTAACAAGTATCTGAATTAACGGATATTATTTTTTACCAGGTACTGGTTGATCAGACCGGGAAAGCTCAGCTTTTTCAATTGTTCCTTACGGACCCATTCCCAGCTTTCATCACCCGGGGGGCGACTATCCGTCTGCAATACCCTGAAATAACCGTGCACCTGCTGATGAGAAAGCAGTTGACGGAATGTCACGGGTGTTTCGAGTTCTGTTACTTTCACTTTTCCCAGCCATGTCTGTAATGCGGGATCTTGTAATCTCATTTTACGGCCGGGCACTTTCTTCATTTCCACCATGGGAAATTCATACAGATCCTGCCAGATATCTTTTGCCTTACGCTGCCGTACAGCTATATATCCTTTATGTTCCAGAATAAAATAAATAAACCACCGGTCCCGTATCCTGCTCTTTTTTGCTTTTACCGGCAGTTCCTGCACCCGCGCAGTGGTCAATGCCACACATTTCTTTTTCAGTACACAATTTTCACAGAGTGGTGCGGCCGGTTTACAGATCACCGCGCCAAAATCCATGATCGCCTGATTATAGATACCGGGTTGCTTTTTATCCAGCAAATCTTCAGCCAGTTCTGTAAAAAGTTTTTTTCCTGTGGTGGAATCAGTAGCAGTAGCAATACCGAAATAACGGCTGAGTACCCTGAATACATTCCCATCCACCACCGCATGCGGCAACTGAAATGCAAAAGAGGCGATAGCCGCTGCAGTATATGGGCCGATACCTTTCAGTTCCAGTATCTCATCGTACGTATCGGGAAACACCCCTTTGTTCTCTTTAGCAATATATCGGGCGGTGGCAATCAGGTTCCGGCACCGGGAATAGTAACCAAGCCCTTCCCAGCATTTAAACACTTTTTCATCCGGTGCTTTCGCCAGTTTTTGTATATCAGGAAATAATTTAATAAACCGGTTATAGTAGTCCCGGCCCTGTTCCACCCGGGTTTGCTGTAAAATAATTTCACTGATCCAGATGCGGTAAGGGTCTTTTTCCCCTTTCCAGGGCATTTCCCGGGTATTATCTTCCCGGTTCCATTTCAGTAACCCGTTGGTAAAAGCCTTTTTAAGGGCGGCAGGGGGCATCATTTCCATGAAAAATGTGAGTTTCGGTCGGTTTTGGGGCTAAAGTTCCGGTATTTCGGGTTTCCGGCGGAAAAAGAATGAAAAAAAATATTCCTATTTAGTTGACTATCATATAATTTTGTCATAAATTGGTGTTTGTTAACCAAATAAACCTATCAAAAATGAGAAAAGCCGACCTGGTAAATCAGATTTCTGAAAAAACAGGCATACCCAAGGTAGATGTGCTTGTTACTCTTGAAACTATGTTTAAAGAGGTAAAAGATACCCTTGCTGGTGGCGAGAATATTTATATTCGTGGTTTTGGCAGTTTCATTACCAAGAAAAGAGCTGCAAAAATCGGACGTAATATCAAGAAGAACATTGCCGTTCACATTCCTGAACATTATATTCCTGCCTTTAAGCCTGCAAAAGAATTTGTTGCAGAGGTTAAAAAACTGAAAGAACCCAAGCCTGATAACGGACCCGGGGAAGACGCGGAATAAGCATCTTTCAAATATTCCCGGTTTAATAACCGCTTATCAGACCGTTTGAGGTACTTTTGCCTCCAGAAATTTTTGATTTGTGAAGAAACCTCAATGGATCGCCCTCGTCGCGGCAGCTTTGCTGACGCTTTTTATTTTTGTATTTGCCAAAACGGTACCGGCTTTTAAGCCAAAACCGGCGACAGCAAATGAGCAGCATAGTGCAGACGACGGACATGACCATGGTCCGGCTTTATCCCCTGTTTCCATTGATAGCCTGTTAGTTATGGCTAAAAAAAACCTTAGCCAGGAGCAGGTGACCCGGCTCAACAGCCTGGAAAATTCAATTACCCGCGGGGATGTCAAAAATCAGCAATTAGCCGTTTATCATCAGCTTTCTCATTTCTGGCGCGACACAGCCAGGGTCTTTGAGCCCTATGCCTGGTATGAAGCTGAAGCCGCAAGATTGGAAAATTCCGAAAAAAGCCTGACCTTTGCAGCCCGCTTATTTTTGGATGACCTGCAACTGGATGAATCAGCGGCAAGAAGACAGTGGAAAGCATTGCAGGCCAAAGATTTGTTTGAACGCTCTTTGCATATAAATCCGGCAAATGATTCAGCCAAAGTCGGGCTGGGTGCTGCCTACCTCTTTGGAGGTATTTCAGCCAATCCTATGGAAGGGATTGCTAAAATCAGGGAAGTGGTACAGAAAGACAGTACCAATATCTATGCACAACTGACCCTCGTAAAAGGGTCAATGTTGTCCGGACAATTAGACAAAGCTATCAGCCGGCTGGAAACCGTTATCAGTATTGAACCTGGTAATATGGAAGCCCTTTTACTGATGGCCGATCTGTACGAAAGGCAGAATAATTTCAAAGCAGCCATCAGCTGGTATGAAAAAAGCCTTTTGGTGATCAAACAGGACGGACTCCGCACGGCAGTAAACCAGCGGATTGAAGACCTGAAAAAACAGGATAAGTAAAATTATTATAACACGTATTTAAATTTATTTGATTATGCCTTGTGGTAAAAAAAGGAAGCGTCATAAAATTGCGACGCATAAGCGTAAAAAAAGACTGAGAAAGAACCGTCATAAGAAGAGGAACAAATAAGTTCAACAGGTTTAAAAGGTTTAAAAGGTTCAAGAGGTTAGATAATCTCTGAAACCTTTTAAACTTCTTCAACCTTTTAAACTTTTAAACTCTCTTATTCAGTTCACCGGTTGTTTCGCCGTATAATGTTTGCACCCCTCCATTTTCACCCGCAAATATCCTACAGGTACTATCAACCCCGCATTCCGTACGGAGGCCTGGCAACTGGTGTTTACAGCACTAAGGTGTTTCATTTATCCAGCTGTAATGAACAAAGAACTAATTATTAATGCGGCTCCTCAGGGCGTTGAAATCGCCTTGCTGGAGGATAAAAAGCTAGTAGAACTGCATAACGAAAAAACGGATGCACGTTTTGCTGTGGGCGATCTGTATCTGGGAAAAGTGAAAAAACTGATCCCTGGTCTGAATGCGGCATTTGTAGATGTGGGTTTTGAAAAAGACGCCTTTCTGCATTATACCGACCTGAGTCCCTATGCCAAATCCCTCCTGAAGTTTACCAATCTCTGTATGCATGACAAGTCAGAACAGGGGCTGGACTTCAGCAAATTCACGATTGAACCGGAGATTGTAAAAACCGGCAAGATCAATGAAGTATTGGGAGGCAAGCCGAATATCCTCGTGCAGATTCTGAAGGAACCGATTGCGGCCAAAGGCCCCCGGCTGAGCTGTGAGATATCACTGCCTGGTCGTTTTGTTGTACTCACCCCCTTTAACGATATCGTGGCGGTTTCCCGGAAGATTCATTCATCCGAAGAGAGAAAGCGGCTGCAGAAAATCGTGGAAGCTATCAAGTCAAAGAATTTTGGCGTGATCGTGCGTACGGCAGCGGAAGGAAAAAACACCGCCGAACTGCATGAAGACCTTTCGGCATTGGTGGATATGTGGAAGAGTATCCAGCATAATCTGAAAGGCGCTGTGGCCCCGGCCAAAATACTGAGTGAACAGACCAAGACCACCAGTATACTCCGCGACCTGCTCAACGAGGACTTTAACCGGATTGTGGTGAATGATAAAACAATATTTGCGGATACTAAGACCTATATCCAGCGGATTGCTCCTGAAAAGGCGGATATCATCTCCTATTACCAGAACGGCTCCACCATCTTTGATTCCTTTGGCATCACTAAACAGGTTAAATCTTCTTTCGGAAAGACAGTCAACCTGAACAGCGGCGCCTATGTGATTATTGAACACACCGAAGCCCTGCATGTAATAGATGTGAACAGCGGGTATAAAAGTGTAAGCAATAACCAGGAACAGAATGCCCTGGAGACCAACCTGGAAGCGGCAGAAGAAATTGCCCGGCAGCTCCGGCTGCGCGACCTGGGCGGCATTATTGTAGTGGACTTCATTGACATGAAGTTGCCCGACAATAAGCGCAGACTGGTGGAGAAGATGGAAGAATTCATGAGTACCGACCGTGCCAAACACGCGGTACTGCCGATTTCCAAATTCGGACTGATGCAGATCACGCGTCAGCGGATGAAACCGGAGGTGAATATCAATACCCAGGAAGTCTGTCCCAGTTGTAATGGTACCGGCAAGATATCTTCCACCCTGCTGCTGGAAGATGAGATCGAAAAGAACTTAAGCTACCTGATCACGCATAAAAATGCCAACCTGAAACTGGTGGTACACCCCATCCTGTATTCATACCTCACCAAGGGATGGCCCTGGAGTACCAAGATGTCCAAATGGAAACGTAAATACGGCCAGAAAACAAGACTGGAACAAGACACCAACTATCACCTGACCGAGTATAAGTTTTTCGATAAACATGACGAGGAAATCAAGATGAATTAAAAGGGCTTTAAATTTTTTGAAGGGCTGTTACTGAAAAGTAGCGGCCCTTTGGTTTAGAGAGGGAATGAGTAATGAGGAATCAGTAATGAGTAGCCCGGGAAGATTCGTTTATGGCAGATTCAGGCTGAGAGTGGGAGTGAGTAATGAGTTGCTGGCTAGTACTGAAGGTAGTTTTGACACAACCTGCTTTGGAAAAAGCCTGAATACAGTAATGACTTTTCCCCCTGTACTCATTGCTCATTACTCATTACTCATTATTCATTATTCATTATTCATTACTCATCCTTCCTCCACACAAAAAAAGAGGCCGCCTTTTTCAAGACAGCCTCTTTCTTTTATTCATTGATCACGATCAGTAGCCTGCGTTTTGTACAATAGTACCGCGTGAGGCATCCACTTCCCGCTGCGGGATGGGGAACACCATTTTGTCGGCATTATAAGCAAACCCATCAGCTGTTTGCTTCAGACGTTTCAGGTCATGCACCGCATGTCCCTCATGTGCCAGTTCCAGTTTCCGTTCAGCCAGGATATTGGCCAGGGTTACGGAACCCAGAGATGTGAGTCCAGCCCTGTTGCGGATTCTGTTCACATCATTCACCGGGCTGTCTCCAACCGTTGTACCTGCACGGGAATTTGCTTCAGCGCGGGTCAGGTATAATTCAGTCAGACGGATTACAGGCAGTACTTTGTATTGCTGCTGCCATTTACCACTGCGCATATCGCCTGCACCGGAATAAAACAGGTCCAGACGGGTATCGCCACTGCTGTAGAGCGCCAGATGAGAGGATTGAATGGATACATCCCCATCACGTCCGCCATAAGTGGGAATAGACCAGAACAGGTGCATGTCGTTAGAACCATCCTGGGCACTCACCTGGATAGCGAAGAGGTATTCTGCCACATTGGAGCTGTTATTAAAAGCAGCAGCATATGACGTCATCAGGCTTTTTCCATTGGCGGTAGCCACGGTGATCGCCCGGTTGGCGGCATCCCTTGCATCCGGATAACGTTCCATCTGCAGGTATACGCGGGACAACATGGCGGAAGCCGCCGGCTTCGTCGCATATACTGTATTGGTATTGGGCAACAGGTTCTCGGCTTCTGTTAAATCGGCCAGGATCTGGGTATACACCTGCTCCACTGTGCTGCGGGCCACATAAGATGCCTGGTCAATACCACGGGTGGGAGTCAGAATCAACGGTACACCCGGGTTGCTGGTAACGGATCCTGCACTATAGGGTTTAGCAAAAAGTTTCACCAGTTCAAAATACATGGCACCACGGATAAAGAGGGCTTCCCCTTTCACGCGGTTCTGATCCGCCGTAGCCACCACATTCACTGCACCCAGAATATTGTTGCAGATATTGATATTGGTATAAGCGCTCAGCCAGGTATCACGTACATAACTGTTGGTGGTCAGCATGGATTTAAGCCAGATTTCGCGGGGCTGGTTAAAGGTTCCTTCCCAGCGGATTTCTCCGTTTGCGGCGAGCAGTTCAGCATACAGAAACAGGCTGCCACCATACAGATCGCCACTACTCAGCGCGTCATATGCGCCATTCAGCACTTTCTTTACATTGGCGTCAGAACTGAGCGCCACTTCTTCGGCCACACTCTGCTGCGGCAGCAGGTCCAGCTTTTTGTCACAGGAAGTAAACAGTACCCCCAGTGCTACACAGAATGAAATATATTTTTTCATAATTGATTTCATTTAAAGGATTAGAATCCGAGGTTAATACCAAAAGTCATGGATTTGATCTGGGGGGCTGCATAGAAATCACCACCCTGGTTACGGTTACCGGCACGGTAATCGGTATTCACTTCAGGATCCCATCCGGTATACTTGGTGAACGTGGCCAGGTTAACCCCGGTCAGGTAAATGCGGGCTGAACGGATCTTCAGTTTATTCAGCAGCTTGCTGTCCACATTATAGGCCAGTGTGATATTCTTCAGTCGTACATAAGAAGCATCCTCCACATAACGGCTGGAAGCTCCGATACCATTACCGTATCCGAGACGCAGCTGCGGTACATTGGTAATATCCCCGGCTTTCTGCCAGCGGTTTACCTGATCAACGGTCTGGTTGTCGAACCAGTCAAAGCTGGCGGACATAAAACCACCGGCTCCGTTCATCACCTGGTTGCCAAACACACCCTGGAACAATACGGATAACTCGATGCCTTTGTAGCTGAAGTTGTTGTTCAGACCACCGATCCAGTCGGGGTTGGGATTACCTACTACAAAATCACCGGCATCATTGTAATCATTGGTAGTGTTTTTGCCATCGGGCAGGAAGTACAGGGCATCACCGTTGGCAGGATCGGCACCGGCAAACTTAGGACCGTAAAACACACCGATCGCTTCCGCTACAATCAGGGAGTTCATATAACGGCCATCATTACCCGGAATAAGGGTCTGATCGCCGTCCAGTTTCGTTACCTTGTTGGTGTTCTTGGAAAGATTGAAACTGGAATTCCATTTAAACGCTTTCGTGTTTACGTTTACGGAATTCAGTACAAACTCGACCCCTTTGTTCTGCATGGAACCGATATTCACCGTCTGCGTGGAAAAACCGGAAGTACCGGGAACAGGTACATTGTAAATCAGGTCACGGGTATCACGCACATAATAATCGATTTCACCGGAGATACGGTTGTTGAACAAACCGAAGTCGATACCGATATCGGTCTGTGCTGATTTCTCCCATTTCAGTTCGGGGTTAGCGAGCTGTGTAGGCACCAGTCCGGATACGTTATTGTACTTGGCTGCACCCCAGAGACCGAGCTGCGCGAAATCACCAAATCCGGCATCATTACCGGTTAAGCCGTAACTCGCACGCAGTTTCAGGAAGCTGAGCCATTTTACCGTATTCAGGAAATTTTCCTGGGAAAGAATCCAGCCGGCAGAAGCCGCCGGGAAGAAACCATATTTATTCTCTTTACCAAAACGGGATGAACCATCCACACGGCCACTCAGAGAGACCAGGTACTTGTTCATCAGTTTGTAGTTAGCCCGGGCAAAATAAGAAAGGATGGCTGATTCACTGGTTGACGTGGAACCACCGGTGATACGTCCGGCACTGGCCAGTTTTTTCAGGGCATTAACCGGGAAATCTTCACCAGATACAAAGGACTGATCCGTGGTAAAGCTCTGGAAAGACATACCGGCTGTCGCGTCAATGTCGTGAATGTTTTTCAGCACCTTGGTAAAGTTCAGGTAGTTGTTGGTGTTGTAGTTCACCCTTCTGAACCAGGTGGCTTCGCCGTAACCATTGGTGGACTGTCCAATAATGGTACGGTTACCAAAGAAACGGTCATCACTCTGATTCTGTACATCCAGACCAAACTCTGACTTAAACACCAGGGAAGGCGCGAATTTATAATTGAAATAGAAGCCGCCGATATTACGGAACGTGGTGGACTCATAACGTGAATCTTCCAGTTCAATCAGTGGATTATAATACGTGGTGGTCGGACGATCATAATATACTCCCTGCAGGTCTCTCACCGGAGTGATAGGTGCAAGTGCTACAATCTGCATGGGTGTGTAGAACTCATTATCATCGGCCACGCGGTTGGCCACGGTACGGGCCACACTCATATTGAAGCCGATTTTTACGCGGTTGCTCGCATCGTGATCCAGGTTGAACCTGGCCGATAAACGCTGGAAATTATTTCCGAACAGGATACCATCCTGATCATTGAAACCTCCACTGATAAAGAAGCGGGTTTTATCAGATCCGCCTGCGGCACTGATGTCCACCAGTTTGGTTTTGGCATCTTCCTGAAAAGCCAGTTTTTCCCAGTTGGTATTCGTTTCCAGTGTTCTCCAGTTGGAGTGACCGGAATAACGGGTCAGTCTGTTTTCAGCAAATTGCAACCAGGAACCACTGTACTGTGCAGGATCCAGGGGATCCACGCCTTCAATGATATCACTGTTGATAGCGGCTTCGCGCAGCAGATCCACATATTGTTTTGCATCCAGGAAATTACGGTAGCCGGTAGGCTTATTGGTACCATACTGGAAGTTTACATTCATGTTTGTTTTTCCTGCACGGCCTTTCTTGGTGGTAATCAACACCACCCCGTTGGCGGCGCGTGAACCATAGATGGCAGCGGCAGAAGCGTCTTTCAGGATATCAAAGGTTTCAATATCGTTGAAGTTGATATCGGCCAGAGAATTTCCGGAATTAGGATCAGAGTTAATTGGCACACCATCCACCACATACAGCGGGGCATTGGAGGCACTGATTGAACCGGAACCGCGTATACGCACTTTAATGCCTTCTCCTACTTTACCGCTTTGTGATTCTACAAACACACCGGCGGCACGTCCCTGGATTGCCTGTGTAAAGTTGGCTACCGGGGTATTGGCTACTTCAGAACCCTTGATCCGGGCAATATTACCGGTAAGGTCTTTCTTGATCTTAGTACCATAACCGACTACGATTACCTCATCCATACTCCGGGAATCACTGGCTTTCAGTGAAATACTCAGCGGAGCACCGGTAATGGCCACGTCCACCGATTCAAACCCAATGGCTGAAATAACCAGTGTTTTTGTATTGGCTTCCACGGACAGTTTAAAAGTACCATCTGCCGCTGTGGCTGTTCCGTTTCTTGATCCTTTAGCGGTCACTGAAACATTGGATAATGGGGCACCGCCCGCATCTGTAACCTTTCCGGTTACCTCCCTGGTCTGAGCTGAGACAATCTGTGCAGCAAAAAGCACAAATCCCAGCAAGAGCAGTCTAATTTTACTCATGTGTGTTGGTTTTTATAAATATAAGAAGGGATAAATATATGTTAACCTTACCTTAACAAAACAAAAAAACCCTGCAGATCGCTGCACGGTTTTTAAAATTGACTCAGATCAATTTAATATGCCTTATTGCCGGTCCCGGCTATTCATAAAAATCATAATATATTGAAACAGTTGCACTAAGGCAGCCAAAGCGGCTACCACATAAGTGGTCGCTGCCCACTTCAATGCGTCCTTTGCTTTCGGGAATTCGGCCGCATTGGTAATATTCGCCTGTTGTAACCAGGCAAGGGCTCTTTTACTGGCATCAAACTCTACCGGAAGGGTTACCAGGCTGAAGAGCACGGTGATACTCATTATAATGATACCGATCAGCAATATGGTAGGGTTGTTGGTTGAAGCCAGCACTATAATACCAGCCAGCAAAATCCAGTTAACCAGCATCGAACTTACCTGGACCGCCGGTACCATTTTACTTCTGAACATCAGGGGACCATACTGTGTGGCATGTTGTACTGCGTGGCCACATTCATGGGCCGCCACCGCGGCTGCTGAAATACTGGTACCATTATAGACTTCCGGACTCAGGTTCACCGTCCGGTTGGCCGGATTATAGTGATCGCTTAAAAATCCCTGAACAGATATAACTTTTACATCATATATTCCGCTCTCCCTGAGCATCTTTTCGGCAATTTCCCGGCCTGAAAGACCGTTGGAAAGGCCTATTTTTCCGTATTTCGTGAACTTACTTTTCAGTACCGCCGAGACCAGAAAACTGATCCCCAAAAACAGCAGCGAAACAAAAAAAATCTCGTTTGTCATGGCTCAAAAATGGTTTATTTATATACATCAGATAACAAATTTGCGACCACTTGGATCAGTCTTCTTTTTTTCCGTCTTTTTGTCATCCCGCCGCCGTATTTCTGTTTTAAAAAAATATTTTTCAGGCCTGGAGCCGTTTCAGAAACATATTTTCAACTATCTGACATTCAATAATTTATAAATTAAATGTCGTTGATTCTCAAGGACTTTCAAGAGGCCTGACAGGCCCTTTTCAGGACCCGTTGAAGCAAAAATTTATTTTGAAATGTGGGGCATAATTGTAACTTAGCAACAGAATTTAATGGGTTAGTAAGTAAGAGGGCCGGTCGTCAGACTGGCCCTTTTTACATTTTGTAAGCGGCCACATTTATTGCTCCGTTTTTCATTTCCTTTTCTTCCATTTCCGATCATTTTTTTTAACCATTTCTGTGAACACTTGTGATCGGATCAGGTACAAAGAGCAAATGGTTTATTTTTATCGCATGAGTAAAGTAAAGACCTCTTTTTTTTGTCAGCATTGCGGCCATGAAAGTGTGAAATGGGTGGGCCAGTGTCCTTCCTGCGGACAATGGAACACGTTTGTGGAAGAACTGGTACAAAAAGATACAGACAAAAAAAATCCGGGATGGAAAGATTACAACAACGAAAAAATTTCAGGCAAGGTTGTTTCGCTGAATGAAATAAAAAGTAATGAAGAAAGAAGATTACCCACCGCTGACGCGGAACTGAACCGTGTGCTTGGCGGAGGCGTGGTGCCCGGCAGTCTCATTCTTGTTGCGGGTGAACCGGGTATCGGTAAATCAACACTCTTCCTGCAAAACGGGCTCTGGCTGAAAGATGTAAAGGTACTTTACATCAGCGGTGAAGAAAGTGAACAACAACTGAAAATGCGTGCTGACCGCCTGGGATTAAAGAATGAACATTTTTATTTGCTGACTGAAACATCCACACAGACCATTTTCCAGGAAATAAAAAAACTGAAACCGCAGCTGGTGATTGTGGATTCAATCCAGACTTTGCAAACAGCCCATATTGAATCCTCTCCCGGCAGTGTATCCCAGATACGGGAATGCACAGCCGAGTTCCAGCGCTTTGCCAAAGAAACCAATACACCTGTATTTCTCATAGGGCATATTACCAAAGACGGCAGCATCGCTGGTCCCAAGATTCTTGAACACATGGTGGATACCGTATTGCAGTTTGAAGGCGACCGCCATTATGCCTACCGGATACTGCGCACATTGAAAAACCGCTTCGGCAGTACAGCAGAACTCGGTATTTATGAAATGACGGATACCGGTATGCGTGGCGTACTGAACCCGAGTGAAATTCTGATTACCCAGAAAGAAGACCAGCTCAGTGGCATTGCCATTGCAGCCACTATTGAAGGCATGCGCCCTTTGCTGATTGAAGTGCAGGCGCTCGTAACACAATCTGTTTATGGTACACCCCAACGCACTGTCAGCGGATTTGACTTACGCCGTTTACAATTACTGCTGGCCGTCCTCGAAAAAAGAGGCGGCTTCCATTTCGGCATGAAAGATGTCTTCCTGAATATCGCCGGCGGGATCAAAGTGGAAGATCCTTCTATTGACCTGGCCGTACTCTGTGCATTGCTCTCCTCCTATGAAGACGTAACCCTGCCGCAGCATATCTGCTTTGCCGGCGAAGTAGGACTGAGTGGAGAAATCCGTGCCGTAAACCGGATTGAACAACGGATCGCCGAAGCAGAAAAACTGGGCTTTGAAAAAATTATTGTTTCCAAATACAATCAGAAAGGACTGGCCAAACAGAAATTCAATATTGAAATCGTAACCATGGGACGCGTAGAGGAGGTATACCGGTATTTATTCTGATCCGTTTCTTAGATTTACGGGAACCAAACCTTATCCCGATGATCTTCCTGAAAGAAATGAAGGAATCCCTCCTTCACCTGCTCTTTCCGCATACCTGTACCGGTTGCGGTGCAGACAATCTTCCCCTGCATTCCATGCTCTGCCTGCATTGCCTGCATGCGTTGCCCGAAACTTTTTTTGCCCCGCTTGCCGGTAACCCCGCGGAAAAAATATTTACCGGCCGGTTGCCCCTGCAGGCAGCCAGTGCCCAGTATTATTTTACCAAAGCCTCATTGGTTCAGCACCTGATGCATCAGCTGAAATACAAAGGCAACCGTGACCTCGGTATCCAGCTGGGCAGACTGATGGGAGAACAGCTGCTGGCTTCCGGACGGTTTCCGGTTCAGGCTTTGATTCCACTTCCCTTGTATCCGGCCAAAGAAAAACGCAGAGGCTATAACCAGGCTACTGTTTTATGCGAAGGCATGGCTGAAGCCATGCATATTCCCGTACTCAGCCAGGTGGTGCAGCGACCCGAACATACCGAAACACAAACCAGAAAAGGCCGGGTGGAACGATGGAGAAACATGGAAGGAAAATTCATTGTACAGGATCCGGACCCGTTGCGGGACAAACATGTACTGCTGGTGGATGATGTGGTGACCACCGGAGCCACACTGGAATCCTGCGGAGCTGAACTACTGAACATACAGGGTCTGCAGCTCTCCATGGCCACCTTATGTATCGCCGCTCGTTAATATCAGTTTCATGACTTATTTTTGAAGACAATGAAGTTTACCGGATTCCTGACAATATCCCTGCTGATCTTTCTTTTCTCCTGCAAGAAGGATTCTTTTATCACATCTTCCGATGCAAGACTCTCCGTCAGCAGTGATACACTGAAGTATGATACCGTGTTTGTAACCGCCGGTTCCACGTACCGGAGCTTCACCATAATCAATGACAATAACCAGCGGTTACGGCTCAGTTCCCTGAAACTGATGGGCGGCACCGCCTCCGTTTATAAAATGAATGTGGATGGCACGTCCGGCACCTCATTTGCCAACCTGGAGATTGCGGCTAATGACAGTCTCTTTGTTTTTGTACAGGTTAATGTAAACCCCACTACAGCCAGTTTACCCTTTGTGCTGCGCGATAGCATTGAAATCAGCTTTAACGGAAATACACGGCAGGTGCAACTTGAAGCCTGGGGACGGAATGCGCATTTTCTCCGGGATAAAGTGATTCTCAGTAATGAAACATGGAACAATGACCTTCCTTATGTGATTCTGGGTTCTCTTTATGTACCGGATGGAAAAACGCTCACAATAAATAAAGGATGCCGGATTTATATGCATGCCGATGCACCCGTGATAGTGGACGGCACGCTACAGGTAAATGGTTTAAAAGACAGTGTGGATCGGGTGTATTTCACCGGTGATCGCCTGGATGATCCGTATAAAAACTATCCGGCCAGCTGGCCAGGCCTATTTTTCCTTGATCAGGCAAAGGACAATGTGCTCAGTTATGCGGTTATTAAAAACGCTTTCCAGGCCATTGGCATCCGCAATCCGTCTGTCAATCTTAATCCCAAACTGATCCTGAATGAATGTATTATAGATAATGCCTGGGATGCCGGGATTATAGCCCTGAACAGCAGTATACGGGCCCGCAACTGCCTGGTGAGTAACTGCGGAAAAAATCTTTACCTGGTACAGGGCGGGCAGTACCAGTTTACCCATTGTACGGTGGTAACTTATGCCAACCGGTTTATCGAACACAAAGAACCGGTACTCACCGTTTCCAATACATCCGGCAGCAGCAGCAACGCGCTGGATGCCGTATTCCGCAATTGTATTTTCTGGGGCGAAAATGGCATCGTGACCGATGAAGTACTGGTACAAAAAACCGGTACCGGCAGTTACAATGTAAATTTTGATTATAATCTCTGGAAAGTCCAGACAGCCCCGGCCAACTGCACCATCACCCAGGTGATTAATAACCAATCTCCTCTTTTTGACAGTGTCAGTACTGCAGACGGGTATTATGATTTCCGTTTAAAGAGCGGGTCCCCGGCACTCAACAAAGGCGTTAATGCCGCTGTAATCACAGACTTAGATGGCAGACCCCGTCCGGTCGGACTCCCCGACCTCGGTTGTTTTGAAAAACAATAAGGAAACCTTTTGTCCAAAATGCACGATCTGAGAACCAGGCGGCGTTATTTTTGTTATTCACCTACTAAACAAACATATTTCATGAAAACACTTGTATTATCCATGCTGCTCGCAAGTATACTCACCGCCGGATCCATTTATGAATTCAAAGTGCCCGGACTGGATGGCAAAGACATAGATCTCTCTGCGTATAAAGGGAAGAAAATCCTGATAGTAAACACGGCTTCCAAATGCGGACTCACCCCGCAATATGACGGACTGGAAAAGCTGTACGCCCAATACAAAGGCAAGCTGGTCATTATCGGTTTTCCCGCCAACAATTTTGCCGGCCAGGAGCCTTTGTCCAATGACGAGATCGGAGAGTTCTGCAAAAAGAATTACGGGGTAACTTTCCCGATGGCGGAAAAGATTTCCGTGAAAGGCGATGACACCCATGCCCTGTATAAATACCTGAAAGAGCAGGCGGCCGCCAAGGGATTTGCGGACCCGGTAACCTGGAATTTTGGCAAATTCCTGATCAATGAAAAAGGTGAACTCATTGCCACTTTCTCCCCGAAGACCGCCCCGATGAGTGAAGAAATTTTAAAATACCTGAATTAAGAAGCCAGACGAGGATTATAGGTTAGAAAGAAAGACCTGTATCATTGATGATGCAGGTTTTTTTTGTTACTTGAGCATTGTTATTTCCTGGCTACGAAATGTTCAATACCCAATGCTCAATTTTCAACGATCAATTATATCCCAATAAGATTTATTTTCGCCCTCCATGCCATTCTCACAAATCATCGGTCAATCCGCCGTAAAGCAACAACTCGCAGAACTGTTACAACACAACCGGCTGAGTCACGCTTTGCTTTTCCTCGGTAAGGAAGGCAGC
>Ga0209480_10000507_pt1 | contig 32277 bp, 28 predicted proteins | sample JI61114C2DNA_FD_187501 | JGI IMG/M metagenome (GOLD analysis project Ga0209480, IMG submission 187501) | Wastewater effluent complex algal communities from Wisconsin, to seasonally profile nutrient transformation and Carbon sequestration -... | ecosystem: Engineered > WWTP > Effluent > Algae... | reverse complement strand
GCTTATGTTGTTGGTTATTAGAAAGCATAGGATTGAGATCCAGGTTATTTTTGAAAGAATGGCAAACATCATCGGAGATGAAGAGCTTACCCGGTTTATAGGCAGCTTAAGGCCTGATTAGGGGATGCGCGTTATGAGAATATGACAATAACTAACCTAGAGAGAGAAAACATGATTTTTGAGAAAAAAAATACAACAGACATCTTTTTATCAGCAATTTTAGTGGCATTAGTCTTTCTGTGTGTGGATCAAAGGCTCGGCATTAAAAATACTCAAGAGGGGCAAGAGAAGTTATACGAATTAATGAAAAATTATGTTGGCCATGTGCAGGCTGTAAATTTAACAGCAGAAGGAAGGCGCCAGGCGTTTGCGCAGCATTTTGTCCAGCAGGTTTTTAAAGGAGACGATGTTGGGAGAAATGAGAAACTACTCGAGCATGGTCCAGCTGGTATTGATGCGTATTTATCATTAAATGGTCAGGATGTTGTGTCAGGAGCAAAAAGCTTTGCATTGAGTAATTCAGTGTATGCATATCAGGTTCAAATATCAAAATTTTTGTCAAATGAAAACAAGGAGTGAGGAGGGAATATGAGCGATCAAGAAATCAAAAAATTGTTAAAAGAAATCAGATCTATTCCGAGATGCCAGATATATGACGATCTGGTAGATGATTTAAGTGAGGACGATCTGAAAGAGTTAAGGTCGGTATTGAGATGAGTTCAATAACTTTTAATAGAGAATTAACATGATTAAGAAAAATATTAGTAAGTCATTGGCCAAAACTACAAATCTCAATGGTAAGCAAGAACTAGAAAGAACATTGGCTAAATCTTTGGTTTTGGGTTTTGTTGTTGTTAGTTTTGGAGTGTTTTTACCAGGAGTTATTTTTGCTGGGCCTGGGTAATGTAATCAATCAAATCGAAGAAACTAAGAACTAAAGAAGTTAGTAATAAAGGAAGTGCAATTAATTAAACCCCTGACAATTAATAACTTAAAGGGAATCTAATCAAAAACAACTTAATTTAAATTTAAAGGAGGAAACTATCATGAAAAACGATAAAAGAACTGAAGAATTCAAAAGGAACTTAGCGCTTGCTTGTTATGTAAGTCTTATTACCAGCTTTTGTTTTATAAGCCCCGCATATGCAGATTGGTTTCAGGTGGGTAACATTAAAACAAATCTGATAACGCCAATTTACAGTCTTGTGAATGATAATTTGGGTTTTATAGCATTGGCAACTGGTGGAGCTAGTACGTTTTTAGCAAGAGGTCAAGATATGTGGCAAAAAGCTCTAGCATTTGGAGGAGGTTCTCTTGGGACAGCAGGAGCGGTTAAATTAGCGCAGACTGTTTTGCATTTAGGGTAGTGATAATTTATGCAAACAAGAATTTGGCGCCCTTTGCGCGGTGAGGTCAAGATATACGGCATGGCCTTGCTTGGTGTGATCTCGGGAGGCATTGGTTGTTTTATAGCAATGCTGATTTTTGGAATTATGTGGAGTGTTGGCGGGGCTATTCCTGGCTATTTTATCGGTGACTTTTTATCAAAATCACTGCATGACGGAAAAGCCCAGCGCTTCTTATATTGGTATTTTCCAAGTTTTAGTAACCAAGGGGCTCCAAAGCCTTATTTAAAAAGCTTTTTTTAATAAAAATTGATGATTTGTATGCAAGCTAATTTAAATATAAATGAGGATATATTTCAAAAGGAAAAAACCCTTGGTGTTGTACGCCAGCGGAATTTTTTTGTTGGATGTACGGGTCTTGCTCTTTTGGCAAATTTTTTACTAGTCATAAAACTTGCCACTATGGATGAGAAAATTCTCATGGTTCCTGGAATTACTAGAGATTTGTCGGTAGACGGCTCTTCTGTATCTATTAGTTATTTAGAAGAGACCTCTCTGCTTTTTGCCTCGGCATTACTGGATTTAACGCCAGACACTGTTGATGCTAAGAAAAACATTATACTAAAGCATGTTTCGCAAAGGTCTAATTCTAGTTTGCAATCATTGCAAGAGTATTTTGCAAAAGCCATCGAGGCGCATAAAAAATTTCAACTGTCTACATTTTTTGCCCCTAAGAATCTTCAAGTTGATGCAAAAAACTTGCAAGTAATTATAGAAGGCTTGCTTACTAGTACTTTTGGCAAAAGAGGCTTTGAGCAAACAAATGTCAAATATTTACTGTCATTTGATTATATAGGAGGACATTTAATGCTAAAGGAGTTTGTGGAATTAAAACCTAAAGAAAAAGATGGAGAAGAATGATGAGTAGCTTTTTTTTGAATAAAATAATGGTGCAGGTAATTATTTGTTTTGCTTTTGCATTGACGGGTTTTGGAAATGTGGCAATAGGAGCTACATATGATGCCCAACCTGGCCAAATGCTTAAAATTAAAATTTCTAAAACTGGCTTAAACAGAATATCAAACCCACCATATAAAATAACTCAGGTAACGGGTGATGAAAGCAGTTTTCGTCTAAAGTCAGATGAAGATGGAGACAACATTTATTTAATGCCACTAGCTGCGGTTGGTGAGACTATCGAACTTAGCATTAAGAATAATGCAGGTATTGCTCAAGATGTACAACTTACTGTTTCTGATGGTCCTGGACAAATTGTCGTTATTAATGCAAGGCCAGTTAATGATCCTTTTGATATAGCAAAGGAAGATGTAGCAAGAATGCTAAGAGCTATGAGAGACGGAACTAGTGATAAATTCTATGTACAGGAAAGCGCTATGAAGCTTGATAGTGTAGGAGATGCTTTGGTCATTCAAAAAAAGATTTACAAGTTTGGGGATATTGTTGGGGGAGTCTTTGAAGTAAGAAACGCTAGTAAGATCATTATAGAGCTAGATTTGGACTCATTTGTAAAACGATTTGATAATGTTATAGCCAGTTTTTCAGAGAGTCTGTTTTTGGACTCAAAAGAAAAAACTAAAGTTTTTATAGTGCAAAAAATAGCTAAATCATAGAGGAAAATAGAATGGATGAGTTTAAACAAAAAACCGAATTTTTTATAAAAAATAAAATAGAGCGACTCCAGAAGTTTTTTATTGGAGCGAGTTCTCATGAGTCAAAAAATAGAGCCAAATCCCGCCAGATGACTAACTTATCACTAGTTATATTTGGATTTGTGGCTTGCTTTGTTGTGTTATTTTTATTTTTAAATTCAAATCAACAAAAGAATAACGATGTGGAGAACACTTTAGATTCTCAGACAGGGATTAAAGATGCGCAAAAAATAGAGCTTGGTACTAATTCCACTAAGAGTGAGATTAAATGGCAAAGCTTTCTAGAAGATTCTATCGCAGAAGAGGGGCAAAAACGACAAGAGCAGTTTGAGATTTTAAAAGAAACTATTAATCAAACATCATTAAACACTAAAGAAGAAGTTAATAGTGAATTTGAGCAGTTAAAAGTACGTCTTGAGAGTGCTCTTAGTGAAATTGATTATTTAAAAAGTGATAATAGAAATATTCAAGCAAACATAGCTCAGTTTTTGAAGGATGATGAGAACGGAGCTGCATTAGCTGCAGAGCTTGGTATTACGTCAATTACCAATCAATTAATCGTAAAAGCGCCAGTTAGTTCATATAACCACATACCTGCCACCAGTTATGTAAGTGGCTATTTACTTGGTGGAATTGCTGTATCTACTTCAGTTAATTCAGCAGCTGAGCCAATTCCAGTAATTATCAAATTAAATGGAAGAGGAAGTTTGCCTAAGAATTTTGCTGTTGATATTAAGCAGTGTAGGTTACTTGCTTCCTGTTATGGAGATATTTCTTCGGAGCGGGCTATTATTAGGGCTGAAGAACTAGTTTGCGAAGATAAAAAATCTGGGTTGTTAACTAGCACTAAAGTTTCGGGGGTTATTTATGGAGACGATGGAGCAAATGGTATACGTGGCACTGTTGTGTCGATGTCAGATAAACATTTAAAAAATGCTTTTTTGGGTGGGGTGCTAAGTGGTTTTGGTAATGCTGCAAAAGGAAGGGAATCTTTAAGTATTACATCACTTGGTGCTGTAAGTACTCAAAAACGCGGAATGAAAGATATGGCCCAAGATGGGTTGCTTGGAGGAACAAGCACAGCTGCAGAGAAGTTAGCTGATTACCATATTAAATTAGCAGAGAATATCTCGCCGGTAATACTGGTTCCTGGCGGAACCAAAGTAGATATTATGTTTACAAAATCTGTTGAGATTGGATCTATCGATGTTGTAGAAACTATTAATGCAAATAGAGAGAAAAAGTAATGACAAAACTTCAAACTGAATATCTAAAATCGTCTAAAACATTTTGTGGTTTAGTTTTACTATTAGCTAGCATTAGCGCTTGCTCAACTTACCCAAGTAAATTCAAATGCGGTGACGCTCGTGGCCTTGGATGTACTATGATGAGAGATGTCGATAAGCAAATCGATTCTGGAGAGATAGAAGAGGTTTACAAGAAGCCAAAAAAATGTCGTGGTAATAAATGTTCAAATACTGACAAATCAGAAGCAACATTAGAGCTTAAAAAGCTCGACAAAGCTAAAAGACATAAGGCAGAAGAGGGTGAGATCTTAGAGGATGATCAAAATCTGTATTTCTAAGTAATTTATTAATGTGAGTAATGATGATGAAAAATCTCTATGAAGATTTTGCCAATAAAGTAGCTAGTTTTACTGGTTTTGGTAGCACTGATATTGAAAATTTTGCGCAATCAAAAAAGGCATTATTTGAAAATAGCTTTAATGGAGGCGTGTCATTAAAGGATTATTTGAGTTATAGATATTTTGATAATAAGACTGAGAATTTTTTACTTAAAAATTCAGCAGCTGGTTTTTTGCTTGAAATCGCCCCTCTTGTTGGAGTTGATGATCGAATTCCAAAGAATTTGAACCAATTTTTTGCTAAAGAATTACCTAAAGGTGGTTTCCTGCAGTTTCTTCTTCTTGCAAGTTCTGATGTAGAAGATTTTCTAGAATTCTGGGGTAGGGGGAGGACTAACCCTGATCCTATTTTAAAAAGGATTACCAAAGAGAGAAAAGAATATTTGAGGAAACAGGCGGCTGATTTTACTAATGCTGGGAAAAGGTTGCCGAGAGAATTTAAGCTGTATGTTTCATATAGCAAGACTTGCGGTAACTGCAATGAAGGAGCACTATCTGAATTACAAAACTTTCAAAAGACTCTTATTGCAAAGCTTGCCAGCTTAAAGCTTCAGCCAAGAATTTGTGGCACGCCGGATTTAATAAGAATTTGTCGGGAGATTTTTGAATTTGAACCAGGTGTCCGCGCAAATTATAAACCAATTTCTAATATTGATTTAATTAATCAGCAATGCCTATCTCAGGGTCATTATTACGAACGTCAAAAAACCGCTTTTGTGAACACCAAAACAGGTGTTGCCAATCGCGCCTTTGCTCTTAGCAGCAGACCTGATTTTTGGTCGTTAATGCAAAACATTAATTTACTTGGAGATGGAGATCGGGCTCCATTACCTGCAAGATTTTATATTAGTTATACGATTGCAAATGATCATAAGACAAAGAAGAATTTCATAGCTCGAGGTAAAAGAGTTATTGATTCAGCAGAGCGTTCATATTCAAGACATAATAAAGCGCTGCAACAAGAAGCTGTAGAGTGGCGAGAGATAATACATCGTCTTGTTACTGAGGATAATATCTTAAGTGATAGTTGGATTCTTGTTGCTAGCGCTAAAGAAGAGGATATTAACGAAGCCTGCGGAGAAATCATGACCCAATACGGGGGTAGGGACCTAAATCTCAGCAGTCTTGATTATTTTCATTTAGATGCAATGCTTGGAACTCTTCCGATGCAAGCGGTTAATTTTTGGAATGAACTAAAAGCAAAAAAACTTGTTCAGCCAGCCTTATCATCTGAGGTAGTAACGCAGTTACCTATACATGCTGAGTGGTATGGGGTGCCTATGAGCGGAGTTCCTTTTATTGGGAAACGTGGTCAGTTATTTAACTGGAATCCTTATTATCGTATAGGTGCAGGTAATTTTAATACTAACATTATTGGCCCATCTGGAGTTGGCAAATCTGTTTTGCTACAGTGCGTAGCTGATTCTATGATTGCCCAAAATATTAGAGTATTTGTTTTAGATATTGGTGGTAGTTATGCGCCGCTTGCTAAGTTACTTGGTGGTGAGATTATAGAATTTGGAGCCCTTTCAACATTTACAATTAATCCATTTGTAGGGCTAAAAGAAGGCTTGGAGGAAGAGGATTTTAACCAGCTTATTGTTTGCGCTAAGGAGTTGCTTACCATTATGTGTGGCGCCAATGGCGAATTTGAAGCTGCAAGTTTAGAGAAAGCCATCAAAGAAGCCGTTCTTACAAATAATTTTAATCTCGACCTCAAAGGCTTTGTGGAATTTTTAAAAATTTCTGAGCTTGAGCTTTTGAATCGGTTTGCCGTGTCTTTGTTTTCTTATACGCCAGAGGGGGTATTTGGAAAATATTTCTCAGGCGAGAAAGCGGCAAATTTTCAAAAACCCATTACTATTTTTGAGTTTCAACATGTTAAGTCCCAAGGCAAGCTAATATCTATTATTTTGCAGACTTTACTTATGCAAATTACCAGTCAGTTTTTAACTAGCGATAGATCTCAAAAGTTCGTCATTATCGTTGATGAAGCATGGATGTTGCTTGACCATTGCGCGGCATTTTTTGCAGCAATTTCTAGAAACCTAAGGCGTTATGGTGGAGCGCTTATGACTTGTACTCAGTGTTTTGCTGATCTGCAGTCAGCTGGTTCAACGGTTGAGAATAATAATCATCGCCGAGCGATTTTTGAAAATAGTGCTTGGAAAATTATTTTACCACCGGCTTCTTTTGCTGATTTTGAAGAGCATTCTGAATTTAAAGAAAAAATTCCTCTTCTAAAATCGCTTTCCTTTGAGAGAGGTAAGTATTCAGAAATGCTATTATCATCATCTGGTATTGATGTTGTCGGAAGATTAATACTTGATCCTTTTAGTGCTGCGATATTTTCAACAGAGAGCGAAGATTTTACATTCCTCAATGACCAGGAATTGGCAGGGATTCCTATGGAACAGGCGATAGATAATTTAATTAAGGTAAAAAATAATGGAAAATAATAAGAGCACAAAGGGGTTAAATCAAATAATTGTGGATCCAAAAGGAACTACAGGAGACCTATCAAAGTTACCTAAAAAGGCTGGTTTTATTTTAAGAGTGTTTAAGCCAATTATTTATGGGTGCCTTGCTTTGATGCTGGCTGGTTTAGTTGGAGTATTTTATGGTAATAAATGGACCATGAATGGTCTGGAGATACTTTACGTGTCAGAGGCAGAGTTATTAGAATTAGAAAAACACAGGATTAAATCCCAAGAATTAGAAAATCGTCAATTGTTTTTTGGTAAACCACAAGAGGCGATAAAGCTTGTAGAAGAAATAAGCCAAAGGCAAAGAGCTCAACAAATTGTGGTATTTTCAGAAAAAGCCGTATTTGGACCAAGGACAAGATCAATATCCGAAGAAGTGCATGAAGAGATCGTGCAAATATTAGGCAATCAATGAAGATAACCCGCATGAATATGAGGAGCTTAAACATAGCTATAATTAATAGTGGATTGGTTTTGTTGATATTGATTACAGGGGCTAAAACTGCTCTAGCTAAAGATTTTGGTATTAGGGGGCATAGTAACAAAATATTAGAGCAACCATTTTTAGAAATGATTAAAACACGTTTGCTAAAAGTAGATATGGAAAAAGAAAGAAAAAAAATGGAAGAAATTGCTAAAGAAAGAATTGCCAATCCTCATCCTGTAGAAAATATGGTTCCCGCAACAAAGCAGAGAGTATTCTACTTTGACCCTACTTACACGCTTAAAGAGGATATTATTCTTCCTTGCGGCAAAATTCTACATAAGGCTGGAACTAAAGTAAATCCTTTGGACCATATGGATTTAAATAGACGGTTGTTTTTTATCGATAGCAATAATAAGGCGCAGGTCAAATGGCTTAAAAAGCAAATGAAGTTACAAGCAGATCCCATTGAAAATGCTGCTACAAAAGATGAGAAAATCTTAAAAGCAATAGAGGAAGCAAAAGTAACAGAAACCATAGAAGATAAAATTATTCTGGTTTCAGGATCGCCAATTAAATTCGAAGAATCCATTGGCAGAGAAGTCTATTTTGATCAAAGCGGGGAACTAACAACAAGGTTTGGCATTAAAGCATCCCCAGCAATTGTCGAGCAAGAAGGCAAAATGCTTAAAATAGTTGAAGTATATTTAGGTGATGAAGGAAAGATGCTTAAAATTGAAGAAGTTGCAGTAGAGGATGAAGGGCGGATTGAAGTTTTGAATAAAGTAAATATTGAGAAATAACTATGGCTATATTTGCTGGGATTTTTACTTTGGGGTTTGATAGTCAATATTTTAATTTATAGATCAAAAAGATGACAACACCTGAAATAACACCGGTCAGTAGTTTCAAATCTTGCAGGATGGGCACTACGCACCAGTTTGGACGAAAGTACAGGCGCATAACGATGGTGCTACTTATCATTATGCTAGCTTTTGCTTTTTCATGCAGAGCAGAGGAAGTTAATCTAGAAGCTAGTTTTAATCAATTTGATGGATATGAGGTGAAGTTTGATTATGAGAATTATTCCGAGGAACGAGAGATAGCGTATCTGTATTATTTGAAGAAATACGGAGTAGATGAGTTTCAGAAGGTACAGAGACACGAGATTGGCATTGATTTATACGATCTTGATGATAATGGCGAGAAGGAAATATTTGCTTATTTAAATAATGGAGGTTTCTGTGGTAGCGCAGGCTGCAGGTTTAATGTTTTAAAAAATATGAATGAGCCTCAAAAGATTAGTGGGGAGAGATCGCAGTCTATTATTGGATTAAATGCATATTCAAAAATTAAAATTTTAAAATCAAAAAATTTAGGATTTGCAGATTTAATGATATATGACAAAAGAGGAGTCAATGTTTGGAGTTGGAATGGCAAGGTTTACGAAATATTGAAAGAGATTGAAGAAACTACTTGGGGAAAGCAAAGTATTTATAATCCTTTTCGGCTGAAGCGGATCGAAAGGTCTAAAAACGAGTTAGAAAAAGCAGATGTTTCTTGTAGAGAAGAGGAGAGAGCGGAGCGGAGGAAAATCAATATTGCTGATTTGACCTTGAATATACCAAGAACTTTCTTAATGGGGGATTCTGGTTTTGAGTCTCGTAAAGAAGAAAAAGGAATTATGGTCAGCGTTCCTTACTTGGAAGAAAAAGTTAGCCTAGAGGAGGAAAATAGCAAAATATATTTATGGATAGAAGATATTGCCCGAGAGAAAAACGCTATGGAGAATTTAGGTAATAAATCATCAAAAATTGAATCAAACATTATTGAGATAATGGAAGTAGATAGAGTAGCAATGATTGAAAGCTTAATAAAGGAACCGGTGCCATTTGATCTTAAATATATATCTAGATTAAAAAAATATTTCGGAGATTATACGCCAATTGATTGTGATTCAGAGATATATTTAGATAGATTTTGTAAAGCCGGTTTTTTTTATAAGAACTTATTTATTTTAATGGTTTTCAATAATGAGTGGTTGGGTAACTTTAACAATGTACAGAATTACGTACTAAATTTAATAAAACAATGGGAGTTTAATGATCAAATATGACAGATCCCGGAATAATACCGGTCAGTAGTTTCAAATCTTGCAGGATGGGCTTTTGCAAACCGGCTGGCGACGAATAATAAACAAATAGAAAATGATATGGTAAATATAAAAAAATCGAACAAAAAATGGTTATTTCATCCTTTTAATCAAATGATGAATTCTGTAGTGATAGCTTTGCTAGGAAGTGGGTTAGGGCGATATATTGGTGCGTTTAGTGCATATGAATCAATTATTAGTTTTGTGGTATTATTTAGTTTGGTATATGTGAAAGCAACGCTTGTTTATCCAGCAACAAAATATCCTAAATATCGCAGCGTTAGATTCGCAAATAGGATTGAAGAATTAATTGTTGCTAGTAAAAATGCTGGCTTAAAATTGGGAAAAGTTAGGGGGAATGTTTTTAGTTTTCAGGTTAAGAATGCATGGTTTGGTACTTGGGTAGTAGAAATCTTAGATAATGGTGATTCGTGTCAAGTAATAGCAATTGATAATACTATAGAGTGCTTGAAGGAAAATATTTTAATAGATTAGTTTTAAATAGGAGCAAAATAAAAATGAGTGCAAAGATTGTTAAATGGAAGACGGATGTAAAAAGTGTAAAGCTAGTCGATTATGCTTTTCAGTTTGCGTTACTGATGGCGTTATTTTTTTGTTTGGGAGAAGAAGTATTAAAAATAATGGTCATTACATTTTGCATTTTTTACTTTTGGTTAGTTCTTTTAATGTGGGCTAAAAAAGCAAAGATGGTTAAGAGAGTAAAGTTTTTAGGGAACATAGATGAATTAACTTTTTTAATGATCTATGAATTTAGCTTGAGTTTAAATAGGAAGGTAGGAAATTATTATGTATTTCAAACAAACAACAAAATCATGCCTAATTTTGAATGCTATATTAGAGATTATGAGTCACATTGTATATTGGACGAATGCTTTAATGACTTGTGTCAAATCGACAAAAGATTTGAGTTTGTTAAAACATCCAAAGAATTACAAAATAAATAATGACAGAGATAATTAGTGAATCGATGATAACCCATTTAAAAGGACGAGCTGTAAATGCTCTTTCTCCTGTTATGGTGGTTACCCATATTCCTAAAATTATCCAGAAACAATGTTGTTTATACCAATTTTGGAATGGTTTAATTAGTCCAGTATCTATTGAGGCTGCAATGTCAAACTTAGAAGAGGCAAAAGCATTAGAAGTAAAAATTAGTATGATAGTAGAAAGTAGAAGCAATATCAAATAAGAATGTTTTTTTAGATAAGCCACAGAGTTTTTTGGGGTTTGAAGTTGTAATGTAAGGAAGAATAGAAAATAAGGGTTGTATCGTCAAGTATTAAAATAAGAATGAAAAAGATAGATCAAAAAATATGACAGATCCCGGAATAATACCGGTCAGTAGTTTCAAATCTTGCAGGATGGACACTACGAACCGGTTTGGACGACAGTATAAACGCATAGCAATGGTGCTACTTGTTACCCTTGGGGCTATTTTTTTGCCTTTTTCGAGTGATGCAAGTCTTGCATGTAAGGGGAGATTTGTCAATCCAATTAGTGATATTTGCTGGAGTTGTTTATTGCCTATCTCTATTGGCCCTCTAACAGTTGGGGGTGGAATAGGTCCGACTAAAAGAGATACTAAAAACCCCCAATCACCGCTTTGCGCTTGTAGCAAAGGTAATCTGCTGGTGCCTGGGATTTCTCTTGGATTTTGGGAACCAGCTAGAATGGTTGATGTTACAAAAACCCCTTATTGTATGACTAGCCTTGGTGGGTTGCAACTTGGGCCAAATGATATAAGAAGAAGCGGTACTCATAATGTTGCTTATGATAAGAATCATATAGCCAGCAGCAGTTTTCATCATTTGCATTATTATATCTACCCACTCATTTATTGGCTTGAACTTATTACAGATTTAATCTGCCTTGAGCAGACAGGGTTTGATGTAGCTTATTTATCTGAGCTTGATCCTATGTGGAATGATGAAAAACTCCAAACGTTATTAAATCCGGAAGCTTTTTTGTTTGGAAATCCCGCCTCTCATGCGGCGTGCGCTATTGATTGTGTTTCAGCTACTGTTAGCATGCCCAGTGATAGTTTATTTTGGTGTGCGGGATGCTGGGGCAATATGTATCCATGGGGAGGTTCAAATGGTCAGCATAGAGGCGGAGTACAGACTAGTTCTTTGCTGACAGCCAGAATTCTTGCCAAAATGCACAGAATAGGTCTGGCTAAGAGTACAAGCACTACAGATGCAAGTATAAACGGTGCAATTTGCCGCAAAGAAACGGTTCTTAAAATTAAAAAATCCCAATACAAACTACAGATGGTTTATCCAACATCAACTTCTGGACCAGTTGGCTGCTGGCCAATTGGATTATCTCCTATGATGTATTCTTCCTTTAAGGAGTATCCAAATGATGGAGAAGATTGGAGTTATTTAATATGGAGGAAACGAAATTGTTGCGCATTTTAGTATTGATGGCGATGAGTTTTATTGTTTTTACAAACAATATTTCGTTTGCCAATGATTTTGTTGGTTTTAGTAACTCTGGTGAATTAGAGAAGGATTGGACTAATGATATTCTGGAGCAGGGTAGAGATTTGTCGATGGATAATATTAAAGATTCCATGAGCATGACAGGGTTTGATCAGGACTTACGATCAGAGGTTTTAAACCCAAGACCAAGTTTGCAGATTTTTGTCTCAAGCAGCATGTCAAAAGAATTGCTGAAAGCTTATGGCAGAGAAGCAAGTATCTATGGAGGGGCTTTAGTGTTTCGGGGTTTGCCAGATGGAAGTATTCATAAATTGATAGAATTAGTAACGGAAATATCGGATGAAAAATACCCAGTTGCGATGCAGATAGATGATCAATCATTTGAGGCATACGAAGTAGAAAATGTTCCAGCGATAGTATTGTCAAAAGAACCATCAATGTTTTTGGAACAATTGATGCCAAATGTATTCGATAAGGTTACCGGCACCATTACCATTAGATCAGCTTTAGAAATGTTTTCTCAAAATGGCGATATGGCTCATGAAGCCAAGAGGTTACTCAAATGAACAAATTGAATTGCTTGGTAATTATTATGATTTCTTATATTAGCTTTGAAGCGTTGGCGGTGAAGACCAATATTAATGAGGTTACAGATCTCTTTGATAAGAATATTGAAGATAAAAATCAGTTATTTGAGACGTTAGAGAAGCAAAATAAAAATGCAGAATCACAAATTGGCACTAAAGAAGCTTTTTTAATGATTGAGGGGATGAATGAGGCAAAAAGTAAGGAGCTAGAGCTTAATAATATTAAAGATACTGACTTAGAGAGCGCGGGAAGGCAAAAAAGATCAAGTAGTGAATATTCATTTTATGATGAGAACGAACTTGAGCCAGATTATACCAAATCAGGCAATATTTTGCATAAATTAGATGCAGACGATATTGGCCGGGCTACTAGTGATTCATTTGGTAAATTGATGTCTAAGCTAAAAGATTTAGGTATTGACTGTAAGAGTGTTAAAGGGCCAATCCAAAAAGAGCCGGTATATTATATTGATGTTAAAAATGAGCAGGAGACTACTACAGAATATGTCCCAATATTCTGTGAAGAACCTCGAAACAAATATAATTGCCGTGATGTTTTGACAGTGAAATGTATTGAGAAAAGGGCTGGAGAACAACTTGCTTTGGTAACTCGTTTTGGACGGTCAGAAATGCCTGAGCATTGGTGGGGAGGCCGGGGAATGGATGGAAATTTTAGTTTTGGTATGCGTAGTACCGATAGTTTCATTAGTTTTAATAATGATAGCGTTCGCGAGGAGGTCAAGCAAAAAATCATAGGCAGAATTTTGGAAAGAACAAAAATCCCAAAAGAAGATATAGATATTGAGGTTCCTTCTCAGATGATAATGATCTTTCATGGTCAGCAGGTATATTATCAATTAGACCCAAAGGGTAATATTGGAACGGCGGTACAAGGAACCTTTCATCGTGAAGCAGAGAATTGGAACGGCTCTATAAGGTTTTTCTATAGGTTTAAAGGAAAAGAGACTTGCGCCAAATGGTCTCTAGACTGGAATGAGGAGTGTACGTTGAAATGAAAGCAACCAGATTAGATTCACAAATTTACCAAACATTCTTGATCATAATAATTAGCATTATGGCTTTAGTTTGGTTGGTCAATGACGCTCAGGCAGGTAAGCGTTTTGCATCTAATTATTCTTGTAATAATGAGGGTAAATATTGTGTCAGTAGTGGAGCAAGAATTATCGAGGGACATTCTATAACTCGGGAGTGCTGGGAATGGGCATATACCAAGACTTGCAATTATCCAAGCAAAAATGACTGTGCGAAGCACTCTACCTGTTATTCACTTGGTCAGCGCGATTGTTTGCTAAGAGATAGTTTAGGGAATTGTATTAATCTTAAAAAAGAATTTAGCTGCATGCGTAATACCACCGTTAACATCGAATCTGAAACAGTTCGTTATGATACCAAAGCTAAAGATGGTCCAGAGGGACTGGTTTGCACGGGGGTACCATGTATAGATGGGAATTGTGTCGATAAGAGTTATGAGATGGATTCGGATATGGTTTCGTCTGTATCGCAATTGGGGGCTTTGTCACAAGGTAAAAATACTAATGCTGGTTTTAAGTTATTTGAAGGAGCTACGCGGCATTGTTCTAAAAAAATGGCTGATTATAGTAATTGCTGTCGGGTTTCTCAAAAAGGTTGGGGAAAGAATCTTGGCTCTAAATGCACCAAAGAGGAGGATATTTTGTCCGAATTTAGGCAAAAAAATCTTTGTATAGATGCGGGATCTGAAAAAATCAAAAACTTAAATATTGAAGTGGGTTCAAAGCATTATTACTGCTGTTTTGGCAACATGCTAGAGAAAACAATTCAAGTGCAAATAAGAAAGCAGCTAGGTAGGGGGTTTATTAAAAATGGTAATCCAGACTGTCAAGGGCTTACATTAGAAGATCTTCATAATCCCAAAGTTGATTTTAGCAAAATGGATTTTTCAGCAGTAGCGGCTGAAATACAGAAAAAAATTAATTTGCCTAATGTGTCTGATGTGGGCAATAGGGTGAAGGATTCTCTAAACAGCACCAATACATTTGATGAAAAACAGCCTGCTAATGTTAAAAACAAGGCAGCGGGTGTAAATACAAAACTAATGGATAAGTAAGATGTTAAAAAGAGCTTTTATGATTTTTATTATTATTTTCAGCCAAAACTCCATTGTAATGGCCAAGAGCTTCTACGAAGGCGCTGATAAATATCGTGGTTTTTATTGGTTTGAAACAAAGCCCAAAGAAGACAAGGTTAAAATAGATAAGATGAGGAAGTTCCAAATTCCGTCTCCTGAGGAAGCTGCAAAAGCAATTGAGCTAAGAAAAAAAGAATTAGATGATGCGAGGAATCAAATGATTGAAATGGGATTTAGAGAAGATGCGGCTCCTGCTGCCTTAAGAGAAGCAGTATTAAAATATAAGAAACTTGAGCTTCTTATGTTTAGCGGCGCACTCAGGTTAGCTGAGGCATCTGACATGACCAATTTTACTAACCCAGAAATTGCCAATTTACTAGAAAATCCTACTAATGTTTTTGCTAATAAAATAAAGCGCAAAGAGGAAGGGATAGAACGTGCTAATCAAATAAAAGATTTTGCCAACAATTTTGATTTGTTGTTATTTGCCAGTGATGATTGCGCTTATTGCAAGGCATTTGCGCCTGTAATAACACATTTTGTGGCAAATCATGGCTTTACTTTAGATGTCACTACATTGAATGGCCCAACTCAAGAATCGGCTGCAAAGCTTGGAATTGATTCAATGCCAACATTGATTGCAATTAGCAAAGATGGAGCTGAGATGTTTGAGGTGGCACGGGGCTTAGCTACTTTCTCAGAACTTGAGGGTAATATTGTTCTTGCAAATATTTTATCAAAGGAAAAACGACAAAATCTAAATGCTAAAAATAGCCGCAGCGACTTAAATAATCAGACTGTTGGAAATTATAAACGAGGTTTAAAATGAATAAACAAATATTTAAACCAAATTTAAGAACACTCTTAATTATATTATTAATGCAAGTATTTGTTCTTAGCGGTTTTGTTCCAAGTGTTTTAGCCGGAGGTCTTGATCGTTTTCTTAAATTTAGTGGGGGTGGCGGGACAATGACTAGTATTAACAAAGGCGCGGTGATTAACGACCAAAAGGCAGGTTATATGACTGGTGGGTCAATTATTAGCAGAGGGCCAAGGCCCATGGAGCTGCAGCCTCTTAGTATTGAGTTGCCTAGCGCTGAACTTGATGGTTGTACTGGTTCGTTTAATCTTCGTTGGGGTGGATTTAGTCATATTAAAGGCCCTGAGTTTGTTAAATATTACAAGGCAGTAGCAGCGAGCTCCGGAACCTATGTTGCGAAAATGGCTATTACTCAAGTATGTACTATATGCGATACGATAATGTCCTACTTAGAAACCGTAGCTCGCGATGTTAACGGTACAACATTTAGTCAATGTGAGCAGGGTAAAGCTTTAGCAGAAGGATTAATGAGTAAGTTTAACTCTGCAAGCCAACAAAAATGTAAAGCTAAATCCAGCTTAGTTAAAGGGGCTGAGGATTTAGTAGAATCTACTCAAAAATGTCAAGATAACCCTGACATATATGGTAATGCTGGAGATGAAGACGCGCTTAAATCCATGTTGCCTGATAACTATAATCTCGTGTGGAGAGCGCTCAGTCATGGCAATGGTGGTCCGAAAGAGATGAAGGAATTAATAATGTCGATCTCGGGCAGTATTTTAGGCAAAAAAATTAAAGGGACAGCATCGACTTCAACACTACCTTCGCTTGTAGAAAAAGACGATTTACTTGAGCAATACATAGGGAAACCCGGGGCAGGAAGCAGTCAGGTTAAGCTTTATGTCTGCGATGAAGAAAAAAATTGTTTGAATCCAGTTGTTACAGAGAAGACTCTCTCTAATAGAGAGGATACTTTATATGGCAAGATCGAGGCTACTCTTGGAAGTATATTAGACAAAATTGCAGCCAATGCTGGTGAATTAACTGATGAAGAAAAGGCGTTAATTGAATATTCCCAAATACCTATAATTTCACTTTTTGAAATTGAGCTTGCTCTAAAGAACAAAGAGAGCGTTGCAACATTTGCCGGAGATTCAGAGTTTATCGAAGTTGTATGTTATGACATGGTAACTAACTTCATGCAAAAAATGCTCAATGAAGCCAAAACCTCGGTGGATACGATTAAAACTGCTCAATTGGATAATACGCCAATAGATCGTTTTAATAAAAATGTAGAAAATGTGCAGTTGTTACTTAGAGACAAAAAATATGAAGCAATGAACAAGCTTAAAACTATTGTTTCGGTAAAAGAGCGTTTATCGGCACAACAAAACGTGTTTCGGTTAGGGTTTAGTAGGTTTGTAGATACTAGATCGCAGTAATTAAATTTTAGCTATTGGACTACTGATTATGGGAATTAAATTTGCAATACATACATACGGTTACTATGACTCTATGTTCTTTATTTTAAATGGCATTAAGATGATAATGAACAGTGATTTTGGTTCTGGTATCATTAAATTAATGGCGCTGATTGCAACTAGTTACTATGCATTACTTGGGATGGCAGGAGCCGCTGAGGGAAAAGTCGTGCACTATTTTTTAAAAACTGGTGGTATGTTATTAGTAGTTTCAGCTCTCTTAACCCCCAAAGCTGATATGTTGGTAGTAGATAGAATTAGCGGAAAAAAAGATATAGTTACTGATTTGCCAAATGGGTTTGTTCTACCCGTTGGTTCATTAGAGGCAATTGGCGCTGGCGTAACATCTAGTTTTGAGCAAGCATTTTCTACGGTTTCATCAGCTCCTTATACATCTTTTGGATTGATATTTGGTCAGCGTTTAGTTCAAGAGTCCAGAAACTGGAGAATTTCTGATCCCGAGTTTGCTAGAAACATGGATGTTTTTATTGATAGATGCATAGTACTTGAGTCAATGATCGGGGAAAGGTTTACACCCAATGATGTTATAACCAGCAAAGATATATTTTATTTAGCCTCTGAAAAAGCCGGTACATTTAGAGAGGTTGATTTTCGAGTGAAGAATAAAAGTGTTCGTTATAATTGCAAAGCTGCGGCAAATCACCTTAAAAGCTATTTTAAAAACGAACTTGGGTTTTTAAAGTCAAAATATATTGGCACTGATTTTGCGCTGGCTGGCAAAACAGGTGGCATGGGTAATAATGAAGTGCTCAGTTCAATGCTGGTTAAAAATATAGAAATCGGCTATTCCGGCTCGTTTGGAGTTAAAGCCAAAGCAGAGGATATAGTTCGGCAGAATATGATGATCAATGCTATAGGGGATCATAATAACAGTGCGGATTTATATGGCTACACAAGAGCTAGTGATATGCAAAAAAGTAACTGGAAGATTCTTGGTGATTTAGCTAAAGAAAAGGTGCCATTACTGCTCAACATTACAAAGGGTCTAGTCTATGCTTGCTTTATTTTCATTGCGCCGTTGATGCTTTTATCTGGTGGAATGCGTCAATATTTAAAATATTGTTCTATTGTTTTTTCTCTTCAAATATGGCCAGCCTTAAATAGCATACTTAATTTGTTTATAGAATTATACACCAAGGTCAGAGGTGCTGGTATTACCGGAGGAGACATTACTCTTGCTACCTTTAATCAAGCCCATGAAGCTGTTGATACTATTGTACTTGTTGCCAGTGGTTTACAAATAACCGTTCCATTTTTAAGTTTTGCAATTGTCCAAGGAGGCGTCGCTGGGTTTGTACATTTAGCTGGTGCCGTGCAATCTGCTAGTTCATCTGCTGCCTCTGCTGCAAGCAATGAGCTCACTAGCGGTAATCGTAGTTTTGATAATATTAGCAAAGGCGGGCTAAGCGTTGATAACAAATCCGGTTTTAAAACGGATTTAAATCAATCTTATCAAGAGGGCGCGTCGCAAGTGCAACTTGGTAGCGGGGCTATGATGAGAACGCATGGTAATGGTGATAGTAGTATAATGTCTGGAACGGGCCTTAATACCTCTTCTGGTGCTAGGAAGTTTGATTTGAATGACTCAACACAAACTGGCTTGCAGCAGAACTTGACTAATAGTCTTAGCGCTTTACAAGGAGAAGAGAAAAATTTGCAAAATGCAAAATCAGCAACAGTTAGCAGTGTATCAGATTTAGTATCACATCTTGCCCAGCGAGAGTCTGCTGGTGAGACTTTCAACTATGACAAAATGGGAGAACAAGGTAAAGCTTTGCAGCAATCAGTTAATCATACAAAAACTTTACATGATAGAGATGGTTATGGTTGGGATCAAGCTGCCGGGGCGAGTGTTAAGACTTATGCTGATGCTGGTCTCCAATCGCCGAATCCAGGGGGGCTGTCGCCTGCTCATGCTAAGGCAGGCGTAGCTACGGATGCTACAGTGAGCGCAACTAACTCTAGTCGCCAATCTTTGGATGCGGAAGAAGGGATTATTAACAACAATGATACCAACAAATCATTTAATAATTTAGCAAAAGCTGCGCAAAATGAAAGCTGGATGAAAGATTCGAATATTGATAATAGTTTTGCAAAGAGCACTAGAGCTAATTATGACAAAATGCAAGCTTATCAAGAGTCAGTATCACAGCGCAAGGAAGAGGCGGTTGTTTACAGTGATGCACTTAGCGCTTCACAAAACTCTGGTGCCACGGATAGTCGTGATGCATACCATAACGTAGAGCAAGGTGTTATGAAGAGATATGGTGTAAGCCAAAATCAAGCACATCAAATGATTGAAACAGGTGATGCTAGAGTTAACCCAGTATGGAATGATATTGTAGGCCAAAAAATGGGTAGCGTAATAACGCAAGTGAAAAACAGCAGGGATCAAGTTAATGATATTGCCGATACAGCTTCGGACAAGTTCCAAAATGATCATTCAAGCAAGGTTAATGATCAAGGAGTGCAAGCTTTAGAAAAACAAGCGAGCGATCAAGGTTTAAATAAAGAATTAATAAAAGGAAATATAGATGCTAAAGGAGAGCGCTTAATCAGGCAATTTAGCAATATTACTGATGAAAATAGAGTTCAAATTGACTCAGTAGGACACCATAACAAGGTAGTGAAGGACGGAATGCAAAAGAGAGCTGATGAGTATGACGCAAAAAGATTAAGTCCTTTAATTGGAGTGGGTGGTCAAAACCAAGCTTCTAAGGCCTTTGAAAATTTAAAGAGTACCAAAAAATAATAATATAGTTTTTAATGTTTGCGATGATGAGAATTTCCTGAATACCAGCTATTCATTGGATGAAACGATAAGTTACTGGTGCTTAGTAAACTGTCGTTATTATATGGACTAGAAGAGGTAGAGTTACTTTGTCTGTGATCATAACCAACAAAATTAGTGTTGTTAACTAAGCCCAGTTGACTAACATTTGATATGAATAATTTTTTATGAAAGAAAAGAGCAATTGGAGAATTTTTTAATATGCAATATATTGTCGGTGTAAGTAAAGTCCAACCTACAAAGTTAGTTACAGCTAATCTAAAAACAACTTTTCCTTCTAATAAAAAGAAAGGAACGGCTATGAACGCAGTAACTAGCATTGTAAATAAGGCTGTTAAAAATAGATGTATCCTAAAGTCTGTACTTAAAAAAACTTTGTCGTTTAAAGGGGTAGGGTTAAACTTACTACCCAAATATATCGCTACTATAAAAGTAGGAATCGTTATTGGAAGAACTAAAGTATTAGAAAAGATCTTTGCCAGGAATTCCGATACTCCGACAAGTCCAACTACGAATAACCAAAATGCCAAATTCCAAGCATTATCCTTATTTAGCCTGGCTTGGAAGAAGCCTATTTTAGACTTCTTTGGATTTTCGCATATAGCACCATGTTCATTAGTAACTACTGAAGTACCAACAGATAGGTTTTGTTGTTCAGTTGTTGTATCAGATGTTTTGTGGCGGTTAGCGCAAAAACTAGCAAAATCTTCCATAGGTTCTAACAATTTATGGTTTCAAATATATAGTATTATTATATCAAAATTATATAACAAGACCAAGCAAATAAAACATATAGTCTTGTGTTTTTTCCTTACATTGTCTGTTAATGAGGCGTTTGCGTCATTAGATAAACACTATAGTTTTCAACATTTAAAGTCGTTAATTGTCCAAGAAGAGATTAAGCATGGTATACCATCTGGATTACTAATGGCGGTAGCATCTGTTGAATCTAATATGAAACCTTTTGCTTTAAACATCAATGGAAAAGCTGTTTTTGTGAATAGTAGTAAAGAAGCAGAGTTGTTGGTTAAAGAGATTCTTAATTCAGGTGTGAATAATATTGATATTGGAGTGATGCAGATAAATTACCGTTGGCATCAAAAGTATTTTTCTGATGTAAGGCAGATGTTAATTCCCGAGGAAAATATTAAATATGCCGCAAAATTACTCAGTAGTTTAAAGAAACAGCATGGTACCTGGAATAAGGCTGTCAAATACTACCATTCTCAAAACTTTGTACATAATCAAAAATATACCAAGAAGGTAGTGGCCCAGTGGATGCGATATGTTTAAGGATAAATGTAGTTCATTAGATAATAAGTAAAGATAATAAAATGATAAATAACTTTATAGGCGGTGGACAAGTTTTTTTGCACAAAGTGCGGATGCTTAAACAAGTTGCAGGTAGCACGATGATTGCGGCGCTTTTGAGTGGGGTATTAGGCGCCTCGTTCTTAAACAAAGAATCGTTATCAAGAATTGACGTAGATGCTAGTTTAACTTTTGTTAAAGCTAAAACCCTGGTAGTGATGCATCCTGCTTTATCGGCCATATCTATAGGGAAAAATAGACCTAAAGTCGATGCTTATTCAAATAATCAGTTATTTAAAAAGAGAATGGATGCTAGTTATGTTCTAACGTCTAATAAATTTCAACATGCATGGAAAGATGCTGTTATAACGCTCCGCAAACTTTGTCTGCAGATATTCTTTTTTTCTTGTGGTATTGGATTTTGTATATTTTTGATATGGCATAAATTTGGTAGGAATTTGCAAGAAGAGAAGGCTCAAGATGGTAGTGGGGTGCTATTAACTGCTAATGAAGTTCGAAGCAACCTAAATTTTCTGGGCAAAACTAGTGATCTTAAAATAGGCAAAATGCCTTTAGTTAAAGATATGGAGACCAGGCATTTCTTGATTACCGGCTCTACTGGTTCTGGTAAGACTAATTTCATTGATAATTTATTGCCACAAGTGGAACGCAGGAAGCAACCAGCTATCGTCGTTGATCAGACTGGTGAGATGATTTCTAAATATTATAATGAAGCAAGGGGCGATATTATTTTCAACCCATTTGATACTAGAGGTCATGAATGGGATTTCTGGGCTGATTGCTTTGATTCAGGTAGTAATATTAATGGAGTAAATGATCGCCTTGAGAAATTTGCTAAAATCTTATTTAGTTTTAATCGCAAGAATTCTAATTCCAATTCTGATCCATTTTGGGAAAACAGTGCTGAAGTTGTGTTTACCTCATGTGCACAGTATTTATTCGAGAATGACCAGAAAGATATCACCGCACTTCAATATATGCTGCAGAAGCAAGGTTTAGGAAGTTTGGCTCATGAATTAAAGCAAACTCCTGCTTCTAGGTATCTTAACTTGGAAAACAAATTAACTGCTAATTCTATTTTGTCAGTTTTGAGTAGTTCTTCCAAACCCCTTAACTATTTAGCTGGCGATAAGAATCATAAGAGTTTTTCGCTGATCAAATATCTTCAAGGAGTAAAAAATGGTAGTGATGCTTGGTTGTTTTTAGCTACAAAGCCAAGTCAGCGAGAGCTTACTCTGCCGCTCATTGCTTGTTTAACAGAGCTTGCTGTGTCATTGCTAATGGAGAATGGCATTCAAAAAGATCAGAAACTATGGTTTATATTAGACGAGCTTGCAGCTCTTGGTAAATTACCAGCTCTAGGTGGGTTAATGTCAGAAGGCCGTAAATATGGAGCCTGCGTGGTAGCTGCTATGCAATCATTGAATCAATTATATTTAAATTACGGGGGGTATGGGGGTTCAGCGATATTTGGTCAATTTGGGAGTAAATTCTTTTTCCGTAATGATGAGCCACAAATAGCTAAAATGATTAGTGATATGTGCGGCACGGAAACTATCAATAAACAACAGAAGAATACTAGCTTTGGTGCAAATGAATTTCGTGATGGGGTTAGTTATACTGAGCAGGAAAGGCAAAAGAAACTAGTTGAATATAATGACGTGGCAAGTCTTGATGTAGGTGAGTGTTATGTGCTTTTGCCAGAGTCGAAAGTTCGCTTAGCCAAAATCAAAGTACCAGAGAGTAAATTACCTAAAAAAAATATTGAATTTGATGCAAGTAAAGACGTTAGAAGTAATTTGTTAGATACTGATAGAGAAGTAGATTTGGAGGAAGAATTAGTAATTGCCCCAATCATACCTAACCACGAGCTTAGCGTGAAAAATACTTCAAAACCTCAAGTTAAAGAAATGTCAGATGACAATTATGAATTTGAAGTACTAAAGAATTGAAAATTTAATGTAGAGGATTTAAATGTGTGAAGATCTAAGCCAAAAATCGGTAGTTACGCATGAGCAAAACATTGAGAACAACCAAGCTCATGAAGAAGTTACTAGGGGGCTTAAAGATGATAGTATAACCGATGAAGTAGGAGTAATAAAAAACTCAAAGCAACTGTTAAATGAGTTTAAAGAATTAGATGCTGAGATTAAATTTGGGATCAAGGAAGTAGAAAATCAGTTCCAAAAGATTATATCTGAAATTAGTGGTATAGCAGAAGAGGTAAAATCTATGAATCTAGCTCTAGATAAAAATTTAAGTCTTTTATCTAAGGAAACTACCGTCTTAACTATACTTCCTAAAAAACTCTCTGATCATTTAAGCGAGCTTGTGCCTCAAATTGCTAATCATGTTCAAAAAGAGGGTTTTAAAGAATACGATAGGGGATTAGAAAATAGCCGCAGTCTACTGGAGCAGTTAAATGAAAAACTAGAATCGGCTACTAGAAAAATTACAAACCTAGAATTGGATGTGGTTAGAGCCAAGCTAAAATCATCTATATTACTAATATCAGTATCACTAGTCCTTTCATCTTCTATAACATTTGCCATGTTTAAATTTCTTCCAAGAACAGTAACTATTGATACTAAAGGAGATATTACGATAGACGGTAGTAATGTATCAGTCTGGGGCACAAGTAAGAATAGTGGGCAACTAGTTAAAAAAACCAAAAGTAACTGAATACTTAGTAGTTTTGGGGACAATTCTTATTTTCATTATATTTTTAAAAATTTCTTCTGCTTTTTTAGGAAGAAAAGGGGCTTTTCTTCGGCCAGAGTAAGCAGTGATACAGCTGAGGTGCAAGGGTGCCGATGGCCAATTTCCCAATTTCTATAAGTATCATATGAAACATTTAAAAGCCTTGCGAAAGTTTTTTGGGGTAGGCGATAAGAACTTCTAATAGACTTAATCCTACTACATGTCATTAGCTTACTCTGTTGCAAGAGTTCTACTGACTTTATTTCTAAGTATCTTTTCATTGATAAATATAAAAAATTAATTATTATGTTATAATACTGCGTCATTGACGCAGTAATCAAGTAAAATTTTTATATTTTTATTTTTAATTTAATACCCATTTCATCTGCAGCAACAGAATCTTCAAAGGCATTTGTTTCAGTAAGTATATTTTTAGCACGATCAAAATCGGACCAGTCTATATGCTTAGTATATCTTTGGGCAAAATCTAACACTCTAACAATAGGTTCTAATATACCATTTTGACTTATAGCTTTTAAAGCTGATAGATAGTTGCTGCGATAGACTGTAGGGATGATTATTTTCATCTCATTATGTGCTACTAATTCCGCGTTCATCATTACTCTTGATAACCTACCATTTCCATCCGAAAATGGATGAACTTCCGCAACTATGAACTTAACAAATACAGCGCGATAGAATGGACATTCTATCGATTGGTAAAACTCAAAACCTTTTTTTAAGGTGCCCATTACAAGCTCCGGTTCAACAAATAGGGTGCTCCCAGCTCTATTGGTACGTTTTTTAAACTCTCCAGGCATATGTGTTTGTCTACCATCCATTATTGTAGCATGTCGTTTTTTTAGTAAATATATGAAATCTTCAAAGTTTTTAGGAACATTGGACATCTCATTTATAGATGAAACTATATTGTAAGTCCCTACTATATCATGCGCATCTTCTGGACGATCTAGTGGTATTTTACCGTCAAAAGCGATTTCTCGTGCCTCTTCTATTTCAAATTCGGTACCTTCAATAAAGTTAGAAAAATATCCTTCAAAAAATGATAAATTTTGCCATTCCAGGGGAGTTAAATTACTTAACCTAGAAAATGGCGCTAAGCTATGTAAATATTGATGAAGTTGATCAAACAAGAGAGATCTTTTTTGATCATATGGTACTCCCTCGAGAACCGCTTTGCCTATGTTAGATTCTAAATTATTGGATCTTGTACCAAGAAGCGTGCCAATAATCTGCTCTAGCCTTACGAGTTCTTTTTTTAAGCCCAACAAAGGAGCAATTTGCTTTGCTTGGTCTCTAATAAAGTTTAAATCACCATTTTTAATCAATATAGCAAATAACCGCTCTTCTACTTCTGTTATTGATAGAGTTTTCGGTATAAATTTACCTCTAGCACGACTTGGTGTTAAATTTTCAAGTAAAGCTCTAGTTAAAGAAGGTATATAAAGCTTGCCTAAAAATGGCATATCAGTATCCAGAGCCATAGGACCTTTTTGAGGACAAATAGTAATATCCCCAGGTAATTTTACTTTACGTGTTTTATTAGAGGTAATATATATATTCCCATCCGGAGAGGGTTTGTTCTCAATTGCGCTGCGATAGGCTAAAATTGCTGAAGGGAAATATTGGCCTACAATTTGCCATAAGTGTCTATTGACTATATTTTCTGGTGAATCTTTAAAATTAGTTGTATAAAGTCTTGAGCCAATTTTTCTTAAATTACCCGAAGCAACCATATTATGAATTATTTTTTTAATTGCTTCATTTGAAACAATTACTTCTGGAAATTCTGACTTTTTGTTTGATATATTATTCATTGTGTTTATATTTCTGACTATTTGTCAGATAATAACACGAGAATAGTACTTTTTGCAAGTTAATTCATAAAATTACTTCTGCAGTAGAATCTTTTCCATAAAACAAATTATGGGTAATTTCTTAGCCATTACTTATTCATTTTAAATGATATACATCACTTCTCGTTACATTTGGGTTCTTCGCTTATAATATCACATTCTATAGGGATAATGGTTCTGTTAATTTCTGGATATTTATTATCGTAAAAGGAACAGTTTAGAATATTGTAGGAGCAAGTATCTCCTGATGAAATGACATTAATATTGAGGTTTGCGTCGAACTTTTTATTTTTCTCAACTGGTGTTCTCCAAGTGCTTAAATAAGCATTTCCGCTATGGGGGGCTATTATAAACTCTTTTTGCTTTAGCGCATGCAAGAGGGGCTCTTCATATGTGAACTGATTCTTTCCTGTTTCCCCTAGATCTTCTAGATTATATGTAAGAGCACAAATTATCTTAATTCTTTCTTTTAAATTACGTAATTGTTCTTCTGCTTTTTTTGTAAGTTCAATCTGTATATCAAGCTGAGGTAGCTCATAAAAACCATCTTTTATGAGGTATTCACTATTATCTCGTGTTGCAGCCAAAGTATTAAAAGCAAAGCAAAAGCTGATAATACAAACTGTAATTATCAATAATTTAGAATTTCTATTCATTATGACCTATCAATTTCTCCATCATTTCTCCAACATTTATAAACCTAAATTCTTATCTGTTATCTGAGACGAAAACAATTTAATATATAGAGAAATTCTTCTAATATTTTTTGCTCAAGTAATCAGTCAACTAACTGCTTAAAAGCTCTTCTGTGTTGTTGTTCACTCTGAAAGAGATACTCCAAAGTGAACAACAACACAAGAAATTGTTTGTAATTAGAATATTTTTACAACTTTGGTCCATGCATAGTATATTCTTTCTCTAAGGTCTTCTCATGCTCCTTGGTTTTTTGAAGCTCGTGCTCTTGCTGCATCTGCTTTGCTTGATGCTCTTCATTCTTGTAAATATCATCAAGCTTCTGGGTTATTTTAGTGTTTTGTAAATAAGGTTTTAATGCTTGATGGCTTACATGATGCTCTAAATACGACTTATGATCCACAAACTTCATGTTATCCTTTTCAACAAAACTGTTTTTATCGATACTATGTAAATCTTTTTCAATTGTCTCCACATGATGATTTTGGCATTGTTCAAACATACCCCTGGCAGTTATTCGTAAGGAATGACCCTTCTCTCCTTCATTTAGCCTCTTAATTAACTCATGCTCCGTCCAAAGACCTATACTTACCCCATGTTTCATATCACGTTCTAATGTAGTTACAAAATCCGGGTTTTCTTTGTTAAATAGCATCAAACTACTAATACGATTGTCCTTCAACTTTAACTTACCAAATCTCACTAAATCATTATGATGCTCACTCATGTTTATACTAAATTCCTTCTGCTCTCTGATTATTTCCAGATATTTATCAGCCTCCTTCGTTTGATGCTTTAATCGATCAAAACCATCTAGTTTAGATCCTATATGATCTTTGTAGGTATCTAACCACAATTCATCTATTTTCTTCATCACCTCTTGCTCAGGTTTTTGAACCTTCTTGTGCATCGGTAGACCTAATATATCGGATTTAAACTTCTCCACATCAAATTTTGGATTAAATGCTGCAATATCAGCCAACTTGGAGGTATTATGACGAATTGTCAGATCGAACTCTTTCTGGTATTCTGCATTAAATACTACCTTTTGTTGAATAACTTTCGCTTTAGCCTCTTCCTTTAACTGGACTTGATTCTCAAGTTTCTTTTGCCACCAACTTGCTGTATTTATGTATTTATGTGCGTTTTGGGCTATTTTTACTGAATCTTTGGTATCAAGCGCCCTTAGATTGCCCTTGTACGTTAGATCATAGTCTTTTATGATTTTAGCTATATCTTTGCTTAAAAATCCTATGTGAGAATCACTTAAACTTAGGCCAGCCTGCTGAGTATGTAAAATACTAAAATCTTGTATTAACTGCTCATGTAATTTTGCCTTTTCAGGACTTTGCCCTATTAATGCTGTTTGATCAAGCTTAACTTGCTTATTGTTTTTGATAGAACTTAAGCTCACACTGCCCGCGCTCTTGTCGTGAATCTCTAATATTGTTTCAGTCAATTTCCCAAGTGGATAATCAGTATTATCTTTACCTCCCAAAGCTTCATACAATTCTTTAGCTTCCTCTTTTCCTTGATTGCTGCTTAGGTGATTAGTTACCGAAGCTGTTACCATTTCTTGCAACAACTCATCATGCAGGGTTAAAAACGCATGTGGATGATCAGCCCTGCCCTTGGCAACTTCATAATCTACACACTGGATCATACCATTATTTTTTATCCCATTTTGTACATACTGTTTTAAATCACTTTGTTCCTTGATAGAAAAACTACTTGCGTTAAGTCCAACCGACGCATTTTGCCAGAATATAGCCTGTTCATTCTCTTTCGAATTTAACTCACTGACTTGAACTTGATAATCCTTCAACGTTTTATCTTTTAGGCTAGCGTTTTCAATTATCTTTATTAAGTTTAAATCTTTTGGTAACTCATCCGCTAAGTCCCACTTTTCTGGTAAATTCAATTCTTTGGTGTCAACAATAGAACAAAGCCCAGCAAATCCATTAGCCTTATTTACTGCGGTTAATATTGTGTTCGCCGCCTCAAATCCAGGCTTGTCATTATCTGGCCAAATCACCACTTCTTTGCCAGCTAATTCTTGCCAGTTTACTCTGTTAGCTCCCTGTGCCCCGCCCATCCACGAGATCACTGTATAATCTGGTAGTAATTTTTGTGCAGCATTAGCTGTTTTCTCACCCTCGACAATTAATACCAGTTTATCAGGAACTTCTTTTAGTTTGTCTATTCCATATATCGGCTTATGTCCACCATCGCTAAAACCCACAAATTGCCATCTTGACTTATCCTTAACTTCATTTGTGGCATAAGATAAGGGCCGCACGCTTTTTTTGCCAGATTTTACCTCTTCAATGCGAACAGCATATCCTAGCAATTCTCCTTCTTTGTTCTTGTACTCATAACTAGCGACAAACTTCATACCGTTCTGCTTTAGCCAAAATAATTCTTTCGCTGGATTAAATTTAGGCGCCTCATTTGGTACTTTATCATAAGCTACCCATTCGTCTTTAGGCGCGCTTGCCTTTACCCCATAAGCATTGTTAGAATTACTGGCTTTATCCTGTGACTTATTAAGATCAGTTGCCCAATCTTTGTTATTGTCTCGGAGCTTAATCCCCAAATGCTGGGCTACTATTTCAAAGGACTCAATAACGCTAGCGCCTGTTGCTTGGCTAATAAGAGTAAATATATCCCCCTTCGATGCATCACTAAACCTGTACCACAAACCCTTCTGCAGATTAATACTAATACTACCGCAGCTCATTTGGTTTCCTCTTTTCTCAACTTTACCATCTGCATTAATATAAGGCGCATATTCCCTAAATAATTTCTCTATATGGACATTATTTAAGGCCCCCTTTACTTCGTCAAAATCTAAACTGCTTTTCTGAGGCTTTGCACCTAGTCGAGTTTTCTTGGCCTCGGTTCGGATTTCAGCATCGCCTGCAGCACCAGCTTTGTGAACATTTCCAACTTGCTCTAATTCATCATTTTTGTCTCCCTTATTCCCTCCTTCCCCATCTACTTGCTTAACTTGCGTAAGTTCTCTCATTAGTGGAGCGCCAGCTACCTCCCCTACTCTAACTATTCCAGATTTTTCAGTTGTTTCAATCTGCTGCATTTCTGCAGTAAAATCAGCCTTATCCTGAATATTTTTAGCCCTTACTGCTTCAAAAAGCTCTGAATCTCTAATGGAACTTAAATCAATTTCCTTATTGGCTTTGTTAGTCCATTTCCCGCCGTCTTTAGCGGCTCCTTGCTGCACCTTGCTTCTAGGGGTAGCAAGCACGTTCCCAACCTCATCTAAAAACTTACTATCAAGGGACATTGGTAGATGCTCTTTTAAATGATCAATCTCTTTCTGCAACTTCATGATTTTCGCACTAAAGTCCTGATTGATTAATTCCTCCTTATATTGCTGCTCCATTTCCAAGCTCCTATTATACCCTTTTAACTGCCTCTCTAGATTCAGCGCGTTTGCCACCGCATCCTTTCTTTTGTTAGTAATGCTTAAATATCGGCCAAGCCCTATTCCCTCCAACTTACCAAGCATTGATGGATTGCTACCTACCATCTTTGCGGCTTCCTCTGCGCCATACTCCCTGCACAATCCTTCATACTTCACTAAAATATCATGCCCGTGATGCTGCTCTTCACTAACAGCAACATCCTTATCTTTGCGATAAATAGTTCGAAGATATGAAGGCAATAGAACTTCTCGTGAATTAGCCTCTACCGCAATAGCAGTTTTCAGCTCGCTCTCATGCTCGGATAGCTCTCTTATCTCCCCATGAGTATCCTGTATTTTACTATATATAGAGGCAATTTCTGTGTTTAATTCTATATAGATAGCTTTTGCCTTTAGCCCTTCATTTTCTTCAAGCGCTCTGATCAATGATTCATAATTCTTGTTTTTGGCGTAGAAATAAGTCTGCTGCTCCTCTACTAAATATTTCTCACTTTTTTGATTTAGATTATTTTTCTCTTTTCCCTCCGCATGCTTTAAAATAGTCCCGTAATTCATATTTAATTGAATTAATCTATCCTTAAAGCTCTCATAGTTATCCCTAATATGAGAAGCCCCAAGGTCCCTTAAATCTTTCGTCTCCTTAAATTCGTGCCACAATTCATGCTCCCATAAATTCGGCTTGTTGCCAGTAATACGAAGCTCCTTCTGTTGCCAATCACCAATTTTTTGAATTAACTGTGTAGTCTTTACATTCGTTTCTATATATTGTTTTAAATGCTTATCTTCCGCGGTTAATCCCATATCAAAATAATCTGAGGCAAAGCTATTATTCACTCGCTTATGGGTCAATTTGACTAACCCCGAAAGCGTAAGGTCATCATCGCTACCCAACATACTGTAGTGAACCTGCGCCTTTTTAGAATTAATATCTAAACTCTCATACATAACATCATGTAAATCTTCCTTATTCACATATAAACGTACATCCTCTCTATGACGCGTCATTACCACATTAAAAGCCTCATAACCCATTTGCTTCTCATGCAACACAAATGCTTTATCAACCGTACTACCTTGTAATTTGTAGCCAGTTACCGCATATCCATAATCTAGCAAATTACCATGCTCCAAATTAAAAGATTTTGTGCTCAGCACAATTCCTTCTTTCTTACCGTTAGCCTTGTTTACCAATATGGCGATATTTGCATGACCCAACTTATCTGGTTTTGATACTTTTAAAACCGTACCAACTTCCCCGTTGTAAATTCCAGACCGGCCTTCTCTGTTTAAATTACGGGTAAATACAATTTGCTCACCACGAGCCAAAGCCAACTTCTTGTCACCAATAAGTATATTATACTCATGACCCTTAATAACTCCTGCTTCTTTAAGCTGCGCCCGGACTTGCCCGTTTAGTTTGTTGGCTTCTGCATTTGTGTAAGTACAAATAACCATCGAACGAATAGAAGCTAGATTATCTTGCGATGCGCCCTCTCTTTTAAGCTCACCGACCTTTTCTATATATTCTGCAATATATTGTTTAACTAGTCTTGCCCTGCTCTCTCCTCCATTATTGTCAATTATGATATTTCCGCCTTTGTGGTAAATATCCAAAGCCTCTCTAACTTTAAACTGGCCAAGCAGCTTTGTTGCTTGCTGGTGTAACGGATTTTTCTGACGACGAGATTCAAATAATTTACTTGATCCACAAATGTTAATCGCTTTCTTCAGAGCGCCAGCAAAACCAACCGCCGAAAATTGATTATCATCTCCAACAAATAACACTTTCGCCCCAACCTTCTTAGCCTCCGATAATAAATAATCCATGCCCGCAAGCTCACCCATACTTGCCTCATCGATAATCATTACATGCTTATTGGTTAAACGAGAGTCATTCTCTATATATCTTTCTTCCTTAAAGTAATCAGCCCGCAAAACTAGCTCAAACTCCTTCTTGCCCTCAAGCAACCATTGCTTTCTCCACAAAGTCGCATTCTTTGACTCTATTCCAGTAGCTTTTTGCAATTGCAAAGCAGCCGCGCTGCTTGGCGCCACGCCAATTACCTTATACCCAGCTTTTTTGTACTGACGGACAATTTCACCCATGGCAGTAGTCTTACCTGAGCCCGGTATCCCCTCCAAAACCGCTATATCAGATCCATTTAAAATACTAAGCACTGCTTGTCTCTGCTCAAGCGACAAAGGCGGTTTTGC
>Ga0209480_10000505_pt1 | contig 32291 bp, 29 predicted proteins | sample JI61114C2DNA_FD_187501 | JGI IMG/M metagenome (GOLD analysis project Ga0209480, IMG submission 187501) | Wastewater effluent complex algal communities from Wisconsin, to seasonally profile nutrient transformation and Carbon sequestration -... | ecosystem: Engineered > WWTP > Effluent > Algae... | reverse complement strand
GCATGCTTAACCACTGCTTTGGCGGCAACCTTGGCCGGCACCTTGGCGACCGTCTTGGTAACGCGTCCTGGTCGACCAGTGCCGACTGCCTTGCTTTCCGGCTGAACCAGCACGAAGTCGATCTTGTTGCTTTCCAGATTGGCGCGCACCAGCTTGACGCGAACCCGGTCGCCAAGACGGAAACGTTGCCCAGTTCGCTCGCCCAGCATCTGGTGCTTGACGTTGTCGAACTGGAAGTAGTCCTGCCCCAGTTCGGAAACATGTACCAGCCCTTCGACATAAACGGTATCGAGTGCCACGAAAATACCGAAGGCCGTCACCGCTGAAATTGTCCCGTCGAACTCTTCACCAATGCGCTCCTTCATGAAGAAGCACTTCAGCCAGTTCTCGACATCACGCGTCGCCTCGTCAGCGCGCCGCTCAGTGGCCGAACAATGCAGGCCAATATCGTCCCAACTGCTGACCGGCGTATAGGTTTGCTTGGCCAGTACCGCCTTGATTGCGCGATGCACCAGCAAGTCCGGATAACGGCGAATCGGCGAGGTGAAGTGCGTGTAATGCTCATAAGCCAGGCCGAAGTGCCCGACGTTGTCCGGGCTGTACATCGCCTGCTTCAATGAACGCAGCATGACGGTTTGCAATAACTGAAAGTCAGGACGCAGCTTGACCTTTTCCAGCAGCAAGGCGTAATCCTTGGCCTTGGGATCATCACCGCCACTCAGTGCCATGCCGAATTCGCCAAGGAAGGTACGCAGATTGCGCAGTTTTTCTTCGGATGGCGCTGCATGGACGCGGTAAAGGCAAACCTGCTTGTGTTCGGCAAGGAAATCCGAGGCACAGACATTTGCTGCCAGCATGCACTCCTCAATCACGCGGTGCGCGTCGTTACGAATCACCGGCACGATATTCTCGATCTTGCCCTGCTCGTTGAACAACATCTGTGTTTCCGTGGTTTCGAAATCAATCGCCCCACGCTGCTCGCGCGCCTTGTGCAAGGTCTGGAACAACTTGTAAAGGCTCTTCAACTGCGGCTGCAGGGCGATGTGAATTTCACTCTCCGGCTTGGCCTCACCTGACAACCACGACCACACCTGGTTATAGGTCAGCCGCGCCTTGGACCTGAAGACCGCCGGATAAAAGCGGTATTTGCCGATCTTGCCGGCCGCGCTGATTTCCATGTCGCAAACCATGGCCATGCGCTCGACATCCGGATTCAGGGAACAAATGCCGTTCGACAGTTTCTCCGGCAACATCGGTATGACCCGACGCGGGAAGTAAACCGAATTTCCGCGATCCATCGCCTCCTTGTCGAGCGCCATACCCGGCTTCACGTAATGTGAGACGTCGGCAATTGCCACTACGAGGCGCCAACCGCGCCCCAGCTTCTCGCAAAAAACCGCATCATCAAAATCACGTGCCGTTTCGCCATCAATGGTGACCAGCGGAATTTCACGCAGATCCTCACGCCCCTTGAGATCGGTTTTCTTGACCTTGTCGGGCAACTCCTTGTTTTCGTCCAGAGCGGCCTTCGAGAATTCGAAAGGTAAATCATGCTTGCGCAGCGCAATCTCGATTTCCATGCCGGGGTCAGCATAGTTTCCCAGCACCTCGGTAATCTGCCCGATCGGCTTCGAGAACTTGCTCGGCTGTTCGATGATATCCACCATCACCACCTGCCCAGCCACCGGCTTGATCTTGGATTTCTTGTCGACCGACACCAGAATATCCTGGGCAATGCGCTTGTTTTCCGGCACCACGAAAACCACGCCGTGCTCGACCAGCACGCGGCCAATCACCCGCGTATTGGCGCGCTCGGTCACCTCGACGATTCCACCCTCTGGCCGGCCCTTACGGTCAATCCCGGTCACCCGCACCAAGGCCCGGTCGCCATGCAGCGCCTTGCCCATCTGATGCTGGTCGAGAAAGATGTCAGCACTGCCATCATCGGGAATCAGGAAGCCGTAGCCATCCGGATGGCCTTGTATCTTGCCCAGGGTCAGGCTGGCGCGCTCGGGCAGGATGTAATCACCCTTGCGGTTGCGCATCAACTGGCCTTCGCGCTCCATGGCGCCCAAACGGCGCTGGAACATTTCCCGCTCACTGCCGGCAATATCCATCAGTTCAGTCAGCCCGATGAAACTCAAGGGGCGCCCTTCATCGGTCAAAACCTGCGAAACGTACTCGCGTGAAGGTAGTGGAAATTCATAGCGCGCTGACTCGCGTTCGAAGAAGGGATCAGCACGACGGATCTTTGATAGTTTTTTTCTTGACATGTTTTTTTCTTTCTTTATAATTCGCCGCTCTTCGCACCTGTGCCCAGGTGGCGGAATTGGTAGACGCACTAGTTTCAGGTACTAGCGGGTAACTCCGTGGGGGTTCGAGTCCCTTCCTGGGCACCAGCGATTTTGAATGAAGGCCTTGTTAAAACAAGGCCTTTTTTCATTTCCGCTCGGCCATTTCGTTGCTGCGCCGCACGACTGCAGGCGCCCCCGCATTGTCTCACAGCCCTTGGTCAACTGATTGATACAATTGCTGACAATTCAAACTGGCCTATAGGTCATCGATACTGACAGCGCCGCGTTATTTGGCTTGTGATAACGACCAAGCCAAACCAGTCATGAAAACCCGTAACGCCCTTGCGCTCTCGCTCTTCCTCGCCACCACCTCCATCGGCACCGCCCAGGCTGATTTTGGCCGCCACCGTGGCTACTACGCACCACCGGCCTATAACCACGACCATGGACACCGCCACGGGTACAGCCGCAATTGGGGCGTCCCGGCTGCCGTACTGGCAATCACCGGACTTGCCATAGGCGCCGCTGCCTACCAGAGCTACCAACCTCGCCCCACTTATGTCTACAGCGCGCCACCAGTTCCGGTGCAACCACAGCCAGCACCGGATTCCGGCAACTGGTACTTCTGCGGATCATCCGGTGTCTATTATCCTTACACGCGGAGTTGCCCCGAGGGTTGGCAAGCCGTCAGCCCGCCGCGCTAAGGCGTAGTCATTCGCCGATTGCCGCCTTACACTGCACAGCTGCCAGGTCAGGCGCCGCCATTCGTCCAAAGAAAAACGGGCCCAAGGGCCCGTTGACCGCACCCCGCAGGAAATTCCCTTGGAGTGCAATATTCCAGCTAAAGGCTGATTATTGAAAGGGGTGCTGCTTGAGTATGGTCTCTTCGCGCTCAGGTCCTGTCGAAACAATGGCGATTGGCACTTCGCAAAGCACTTCCAGACGGTTCAGATACGCCTGCGCATTGACCGGTAGATCCTCCCAGCGCTTGACGCCAAAAGTCGTGCCACTCCAGCCGGCCATGGTTTCGTAAATCGGCTCACAGCGAGCAACTTCATCCGCACCGATGGGCAGTAAATCAATGACCTTGCCATCGAGTTTATAGCCGGTACAAATATTGAGTTCCTTCAGACCGTCCAGCACATCGAGCTTGGTAATACACAAGCCGGTGAGACCGTTGATCCGTCCCGAACGACGGAGGGCTGCGGCGTCAAACCAACCGCAACGACGCTTGCGCCCGGTTACCGTACCAAACTCTTTGCCAACCTGAGACATCTGGTAACCCGGCACGCCTTCGGTTTCAATATCCAGTTCACTCGGGAACGGACCGCCACCAACGCGTGTGCAATACGCCTTGGTAATACCCAGTACGTAGTGCAACATGCCCGGACCGACACCTGCGCCAGCCGCAGCCTGCCCGGCAACACAATTGGACGAGGTGACAAAAGGATAGGTACCGTGATCGATATCGAGCAAGGTGCCCTGCGCCCCTTCGAACAGCATGTTCTGGCCCGCCTTGTTAGCTTCGTACAGCGCTGCCGAAACATCCGCCACAAGAGGCTTGATCTGCTCGGCATCAGCCATCGCCTGATCGTATACCATCTGGAAATCAACTGCGGGCGCCTTGAAGTATTGGGTCAGGACGAAATTGTGATATTCGAGAACCTCCTTCAACTTCTCGGCAAAACGCTCGGGATTGAACAGGTCATAAACCCGCAGGCCCCGACGCGAAACCTTGTCTTCATAGGTTGGGCCGATGCCTTTGCCTGTCGTACCGATCTTCTTGTCTTCAGCCTTGACCGATTCACGCGCCTTGTCAATGGCGGAATGGTAAGGCAGGATAATCGGGCAGCCTGGGCTGATCTTGAGGCGTGAGCGAACGTCGATACCGCCCCTTTCAAGCTCGGCAATTTCGGAAAGCAGATGGTGAATATCAAGCACCACGCCATTTCCAATGTAGCACTGCACGCCATCACGGACGATACCAGACGGCACCAGATTGAGCTTATAGACCTGCTCGCCAACCACCAGCGTATGCCCGGCATTATGTCCACCCTGAAAACGTACCACCCCCTGCGCGTGGTCGGTCAGCCAGTCAACGATCTTGCCTTTACCCTCGTCGCCCCACTGCGTACCCACCACGATGACATTCTTTGCCATTTTTAGTCCTCTTGTATTGCTTCAATGATCCAGTGCTCGCCGACGTTGGCCAGCTTGCGATCGCACAGAGGCCCCTCGCAAGCGGTTTCAGACGGCAGTAATTCGACGACAGTTTCCCCCTGTTCGCGCAGCGCTGCAATGTGCGCGGCGAGCAGCCTGTCGTTCGGGACGCAAGGAGCCAGAATGGCTCCCTGGGATTTCCCTGCTGGAACCAGGCGCGCTACCTCGCGCAGGTCCATGGAAAAACCGGTCGCCGGGCGGGCGCGGCCAAAAGCCTTACCTGCCCCGTCGTAGCGCCCACCGAGCGCTATTGCCGCCGGATAATCAGGGCAATAGGCAGCGAACACGACACCATTGTGATAGTGGTAGCCACGCAAATCAGAGAGATCGACGGAGAACGGCAGTTCTTCGGGTGCAGTAGCGATAAGATGACGCAATCCATCCAGCGCCGCCACAATACCAGGCAGAGAAGGCAATTCGGCAGCAGCACGATCGAGCACATCTGCCCCGCCGTAAAGCCCAGGCAAGCGCTGCAACGCTTCGCGATAGGGCGAAGGAAAATCGGCACAAACCTCAATCAAGCCCGGTACATCCTTGGCCTGCAAAAGATTGAGAACGTTTTCCTCAGCCTCTTGCGGCAAATTGGCAGCGGCAGCCAGCGCGCGGAAAATACCGACATGACCAAGATCAATGCGACTCACCGGCAACTTGATCTGGTCGAGCGCCCCCGCCATCAGGCGGATTACCGCCAGATCAGCCTCGATGCCTTCATAGCCGTAGAGCTCGGCACCTATTTGCAGCGGTTCACGACTGGCCGCGATAGTCGCTGGCAAGGTATGCAACACACTATCGCAATAGCACAGGCGGGTGACCCCCTGATGATTGAGCAGATGTGCATCAATACGTGCGGCCTGCGGCGTGATGTCAGCACGGACACCCATGGTCCGACCGCTTAGCTGATCAACCAATTTGAAGGTACGCAGGTGAAGATCCTGCCCCGCCCCCGTCAGCAGCGATTCGAGATATTCCAGCATCGGTGGCATGACCAACTCGAAACCACGCGTACGAAAGTGATCAAGCACAGTGCGGCGCAAACGCTCGATGCGGGCAGCCTCGGCGGGCAGCGCATCGGCGATGTATTCAGGTAACAACCAGTTCATGCAAAAACCATAAGCATGACGAGACCGATGATCATTGAGGTAAGACCAATGAAACGAATCTGCCCGTCAGAAAATTGAACAAGACGGCGGAAGGTTTCACGCCAGGCCGCCGGGGCTATAAAAGGCATCAGGCCTTCAAGCACCAACATCAGTGCGAAGGCCATCAGAAGTGTAGCGTTCATTTGCCTTTGTCGTGTCCGGAGCTCTTCATGTACTTGAAAAACTCTGAAGACGGTTCAACGACAAGAATATCGCTCTTATTACGGAAACTGCCGCGATAAGCCTCAAGACTACGATAGAAAGCGTAGAACTCAGGAAAAGGTGAAAACGCTTGGGCATAAATGCTGGTTGCCTTGGCATCACCTTCACCCTTGGCCTTCTGGGCATCACGATAAGCTTCGGCAATAATCACTTCGCGTTGACGGTCGGCATCGGCACGAATTTTTTCGGCTTCGGCAGAACCTTCCGAACGCAATTCATTGGCGACGCGCTTACGCTCCGCTTCCATACGGCGGTAGACCGCGTCACTGACCTCGTTCGGCAATTCAACACGTTTCAGGCGCACATCAACAATCTGAACACCGATGGTACGTGCATCAATATCAGCTTTTTCGCGCATCTGATTCATGATTTTGTCACGCTCACCAGAAATCACGTCATGTACCAGACGCTTGCCGAATTCCTCGCGCAAACCGGCATTTACTGTTTGATTCAAGCGAATCTTGGCACGCGCCTCGTCACCGCCGACAGAGATGTAGTAGAGCTTGGGATCAACAATGCGCCATTTGATGAACGAGTCGACCAGAACGTTTTTCTTCTCGGAGGTGATAAAGCGCTCTGGCTCATTATTATCCAGCGTGATGATACGTTTTTCGAAATAACGCACATTCTGGATCATCGGAATCTTGAAGTTGAGGCCAGGCTCGGTAATCACTTGCTTCACTTCACCCAACTGGAAAACCAAGGCAAATTGGCGCTGGTCGACAGTAAAGATCGACATCGCCAAGATAACCAGAACGGTGGCAAGAATTGCGCCAAATATATTGGTACGCGGGCTCATTAGCGGCTCTCCCGATCACGCGAACGCAACGAGGGCTCACGACGATTTGCATTATTCAAAGATGTATCCATTTGCGGCGGGGCTTCGCCGGCAGCCGGAGCATTTACCCGGGCGCTTGGCGCAGCCGGCGTATCCGCAGCGGCCGGAGCAGCAGCTACCGCCCCCGAAGCCTGCATCAGTTTATCGAGTGGCAAATAGAGCAAATTACCCTGCCCCTTGGAGTCCACCATCACCTTGCTGGTATTTGAATACACCTGCTGCATGGTGTCGAGATACATGCGCTGGCGGGTGACTTCCGGTGCCTTGGCATACTCAACCTGAACCTGTTTGAAGCGCGATGCATCACCTTCAGCTGTTGCGATCACCCGCTGCTTGTGACCATTGGCCTCTTCGATCAGACGTGCTGCCGTTCCTTTTGCTTTCGGAATAACATCGTTGGCGTAAGCCTGACCTTCATTTTTCTGGCGCTCACGATCCTGACCGGCTTTCACGGCATCATCAAACGCTGCCTGCACCTGCTCCGGTGGCTGGGCGTTCTGCATAGTGACCTTGGAAATCATGATGCCACTCTTGTAGCGATCAAGAATATCCTGCATCAGCTTGGCGGCCTGGGTCGCAATCTGTTCGCGACCTTCGTAAAGCACGAAGTCCATCTTGCTCTTGCCGACAATCTCGCGCACAGCGGTTTCCGCGGCGCCCATCACCGCTTCATCGGTATGACGATTATTGAAGAGGTACTCAACTGGATCTTTCAGTACATACTGCACGGCAAACTGGATGTTCACGATATTTTCGTCATCAGTCAGCATCAGTGCTTCTTTCAGCACCTTGTTACGTTCGCTGCCCCGATAGCCGATTTCTACAGTGCGGACACCTGTCAGATTGACCAGCTCATGGGTCTGGATCGGAGTCGGAAAGCGCCAGCGCAAGCCTGGTTCAGTGGTTTCCTTGTAACTACCGAACTGCAGGACAAGACCGCGCTGCGAGGCATCTACAATATAGAAGCCGGAACCCAGCCAAACCACAGCCACCAGACCAGCGATCAGACCGATACCGCCACCCAGAAACTTGGAGTTGAAATCGAATTGTGGCATGCGTGGGCCATCACCGCCCCCACCGTTGTTGCCGCCGCCACCTTTTTTATTGAACAGTCCGTTCAGCTTGCGGTTGAAGTCCTTCCAAAGATCTTCGAGGTCCGGCGGCCCCTGATTGGGGCGGCGCGGGCCGCTATCGTTGGAGTCGCCACCGTTCTTGTTGCCGCGGTTGCCCCACTGTGGGTCATTTAGTGACATGCAAATACCTAGGGTCGGAATCATGGATTTCGGGGGTGACTATAAAGTAGTTGTGAATGCATCTTCGTGGACTGCGGCCAGCGCCTTGCGCCGTGCTTCAGCCTTGACCAGTGCATATTCGGCCAGGGTTTCTCTAAGCTGACTCAAACCATCGCCAGAGCGCGCACTGACTCGAACGCGCGCGATATTACCATATTCGTCACGGTCGATTCCCGGCTCGGCTTCGGTCAGGTCTATCTTGTTCCAAATCACCACTTGGCGCATGTCGCGTGCGCCAATTTCTTCAAGCACCTTGTTGACTTGATAAATCTGCTCGTCTCGCGCATGGCTTGCGCTATCAACAATATGAAGCAGAAGGTCAGCATCGATTGCAGCCTCAAGTGTCGCGTGAAAGGCATCAACCAAAGAGTGAGGCAAATCGCGAATAAAACCGACTGTATCGGAAATTACAATGTTGCCTGCACTTTCTATCCACAACTTGCGCGACGTGGTATCGAGCGTCGCGAACAGCTTGTCTGCAGCATAAACACCCGCATGAGTCAGCGCGTTAAACAACGTAGACTTGCCGGCATTGGTATAGCCAACCAGCGACACATTGAGCACATCGCCCCGCATTCTTGCCTTGCGCTGAATTCCGCGCTGGCGCGAAAGCTTTGCCAGACGCTCCTTGAGCAACTTGACCCGAGTACCAAGTAAGCGACGATCAGTTTCGAGCTGAGTTTCGCCCGGACCGCGCATGCCAATACCACCCTGCTGCCGTTCCAGGTGAGTCCAGCCACGCACCAGCCGGGTAGACAGATGTTCAAGCTGCGCCAGTTCAACCTGCAACTTGCCCTCTGCGCTGGCAGCGCGCAGGGCGAAGATATCGAGAATCAGGCTGGTTCGGTCAATCACGCGACATTTGAGTTCGCGTTCAAGATTACGTTCCTGCGCCGGCGATAACTCATGATTAAAAATCACCAAGTCGGCTTCACCAGCGGCCAGCATTGCCGCAATTTCCTGAACCTTGCCTTTTCCGGCATAGGTTTTGGAATCCGGACTGGAGCGTCGCCCGCCCACTTCGGCTACCACTTCAGCGCCCGCTGACTCGGCAAGCAAGCGGACTTCTTCCAACTGATCTTCAAGATCCGGCTGACCAAAGTCTAGCTGAACGATTACCGCGCGTTCACCGGCTGCGGGTCGTTCATTCATGGGAATTTTCGAGCTCGAGAAAAAACGGCCCACCGGAATGGCGGGCCTTGCGACAGTTCGAGATTATTCGGCTGCCTGCTCTTGCTGGAGATTCACCGGACGCGCCGGCACCACCGTGGAGATAGCATGCTTGTATACCATTTGGGTAACGGTATTCTTGAGCAGCACGACGTACTGATCAAATGATTCAACCTGGCCCTGCAATTTGATCCCGTTGACCAGGTAAATAGAAACGGGAACGTGCTCGCGGCGAAGTGCGTTGAGGAAGGGGTCTTGTAACAGTTGCCCTTTGTTGCTCATGGTGGGGAGCTCCATGTATGTTGTTATGAGGTGACTAATGTACCGAATATTACTTCGGTACGGCGAACAATTTGCTGATTACTTTTTATCTTTGTCAGCGAAGGGGTTTTTAGCACTGACAAACTGGATGCGCAACGGAGTTCCCTGCAGCTTGAAGGCTTCGCGGAATGTATGTTCGAGATAGCGGCGATAGCTGTCGGTGATTTGATCAACTGCATTGCCATGCACGACAATGATCGGCGGGTTGGAACCCCCCTGGTGGGCATAGCGCGGCTTGGGACGGAACAGGCCATGCTTGGCCGGCGCTTGCTTGGCGACGGCATCAGCCAGCACCCGTGCCAGGCGCGGCGTAGACATCTTGGTGATCGCTGCCGCGTAGGCCGCATCGACTGAACGGAAAATTGATTCAAGACCAATGTTTTCCTTGGCCGAAACAAAATGAAAACGCGCAAAGTCGAGGAATTTCAGTTTGCGTTGCAGGATCAGGCGCGTCTGCTCACGGGTGTAAGCATCGAGGCCATCCCATTTATTGACGGCAACCACCAGCGCGCGCCCGGATTGCACAATAAAGTCGGCAATGTGCGCATCCTGATCCGAGACATCAGCCTGAGCGTCGACCATCAATATGACAACATTGGAATCTTCAATGGCTTTCAGGGTTTTCACCACCGAGAATTTTTCGATGGATTCAAAGACCTTGCCGCGCTTACGCATGCCTGCCGTATCGACCAGCACGTATTGCTTGCCGCCACGCTCGAAATCGATCTCGATGGAGTCACGAGTCGTACCCGGCTGGTCAAACGCGATAACGCGCTCTTCACCCAGCAGCGTATTGATCATCGTTGATTTGCCCACGTTTGGCCGACCCACGATAGCCACCCGAATCGCTGAAGACTTTTCCTCCACCTCTTCCGGCTCGGGGAAGGATTGCAGTGCCAACTCGACCAGCCCACGAACTCCTTCGCCATGCGCGGAGGAAATCGCATTGGGTTCACCGAGGCCGAGGGCGTGAAAATCTGCCTCGGCAATTGCATAATTAATGCCTTCTGCCTTGTTGACCGCAACAAACACGGGCCGCGCCAGGCGGCGCAACATATTGGCGATTTCCTTGTCGTGCGGCGTCAGGCCGGCACGGGCATCGACGACAAAGATCACGGCATCGGCCTCGGCGATGGCCTGTTCAGTCTGGCGCGCCATTTCGTGCATGATGCCATCTTTGACCAGTGGCTCGAAACCGCCGGTATCAACGACCAGGTAGGGCTTCCCACCGATTTTCCCGTGTCCGTAATGACGGTCGCGGGTCAAGCCCGGCATGTCGGCAACGATGGCGTCACGTGACTTGGTCAGGCGGTTGAAGAGTGTAGATTTGCCGACGTTAGGTCGGCCGACGAGTACGATTGTTGGTTTCATTGAGCCTCGATTGCGCTGACGCTACCGCCGGCAGTCTGCACCAAAAAGCTGGTGCCAATTGTTTGTACAGGCGCCCTGACCGGGGTGCCATCGGTTTTAATACGAGCAGCGAAGCTGCCATCTTCGCGTGACAGGAAATGAACCATCCCCTCACCATCGGCCACCGCGACAAGGCCTCGGCGCACCGCCGGGCCGGAAACGCGACGATTGAGCAGCTTGTCCTGTTTCCAGAGACTGCTACCAGAGAGACGATCAAGCGCGTGCACTGCCCCCTTTTCGTCGGTCACGAAAAGGTAACGGCCATCAAGCGCCAGGCCGGATGCCGATGACAGATCGCGCGCCCAGACCAGAGCGCCACCCTGCCCCAGATCGAAACAGGCAACCCGGCCCTGAAAGGCGACGGCGCAGACCTGGGTGCCATCAATTACCGGCGTTGACACGATATCGGCCACGCGATCCAGTTCTGTTGTCCCCTTGGGCAGCGCGACGGCACCTTCCCAGACTGGCGCGCCGTTCTGCAGACCTAGCGCAACCAACTTGCCCCCCGGAAAACCAACGAAGACGAAGCGGTCACCAAAAATCGGGGGCGCCGTATTGCGCAGGGAGAGCGAGGGGGTGGCGCGCTGATAAACCCACTTACGCCCGCCATCGGTCAAATCAAGCAGAAAAACGCGATTGTCGCCGCTACGCACGGCGACACCATCAGTACCGATTGCCGGCGGCGCCAGCACTTCGCTGGAGACGCGGGCCTGCCATAACGGCTTGCCATCTTCGGCATCAAAAGCCAGCACCTCGCCCTTGGGGGTACCGACCACTACCATTTTGGCATTGGCACCAACCCCGGCTGAAAGCGGCTGCCCGACCTTGATGCGCCAGACCGATTTGCCTTCTTCCAGCTTATTGACCGAGCCGTCCGCTTCGGCAACAAAGACCGCATTCCCGACAATCGCCGGAGTGAAGGTGTAGTCACGCGCCTTGCCGGCACTGAACGACCATAGCGCACTGGCTTCGGCTGTTGCGGTAAACGGCTTGAGTGGCGCCATTTTTGGACCACTACTGGCGAACGGGTTCATTGACGCAAGACCATCGGAAATCGTGGCACAACCAGTCAGCAAAATTGATGCTGAGGACAGGAGGGCAAGCAGGCGCAAAGACATCAGGCAGCCTCACCCATGCTGTCGATTTTCTGTTGCAGCAAATCACTGCTGACCCCGGTCTTGCCTTCACTCTTGGCCTGCGCCGCCTTATAGGCAGCGAGCGCCTCCAACTTCTTGCCCTGGGCGGCCAATACATCACCCTTCAATTCCTGAAAGCGCACGGCAAAAGCCGGTGCATGGCTGGCTTCAAGCTGCTTGAGCGCCTCGTCATAGGATTTTTCATCCAGCAGTACTGCAGCCAGACGGAGGCGAGCGATATCCTTGAGTTCGTCCTTACCGTTATCGGCGGCCCAGGTCAGTTGCACCTTGGCCGTTTTCAGGTCGCCCGCTTCGAACGACTGTTTACCGGCCATCAGCGCACCCAGTGCGGCGTAGTTGGTACTGCCATATTTTTCAGTCAGTTCGCCGGCCGCCGCCTTGATCTTTTGTGCATCGCGCGCGTTAACCGCCTGCTCCAGCACACTGTAAATGGCAGCGGCTTGAGTTGATTGTCCGCGCTGATACCAGTTCCACCCCTGCCAGCCGATGACGGCAAGACAAGCAACGGTGACCACACTGGTCACCAGGTTGCCGTACATCTTCCACCAGGTCTTTATGGAATCAATCTGTTCCTGCTCTTCGAGGTCGTAATGCGCCATGCTGATTATTCCTCTTCATCCGAATCAATGATTTGCCCGATGATGGCTTCTGCCAGTTCATCGACTTTTAATTTAAGTTGCGCCGAACCTTGTTCGCGCAAGGGCTTCAACTGGGCCTCTCCGGTTGCTGCCTCATCATCACCGATAATGACCGCAAACCCGGCACCACTGCCGTCAGCTTTTTTCATCTGCGACTTGAAGCTGCCGCCACCACAATGCAACAACACATTGATACCCTGATCGCGCAAGCCTTCCGCGACGCGGAAAGCCAGTCGGTAAGCAGCATCACCCTGATGCACGAGATAGACATCCGGTGCCGGTGCTGCGGGTTCGCCGCCGGAATCCTTGATCAAGGCAATCAAGCGCTCAACGCCCATGGCAAAACCACAGGCGGGCGTTGGCTTACCGCCCAGTTGGCCAACCAGCCCATCGTAGCGACCCCCGGCACACACTGTACCTTGCGCCCCAAGCTTGTCAGTCACCCACTCGAATACCGTCAAATTATAGTAATCAAGGCCACGCACCAGACGCGGATTGATCTTGAAGGGGATACCAGCATCACGCAGGATGCGCTGGACACCTTCGAAGTGAGCCAGCGATTCAGCGCCAAGAAAATCAATCAGCTTGGGCGCAGCGCTGCACAACTCCTGCATCGCCGGATTCTTGGTATCGAGAATGCGCAGCGGGTTGGTGTGCAGGCGACGCTGGGCTTCTTCATCGAGCAGCTCGGCGTTTTCCTCGAAGTAGGTAATCAAAGCCGCGCGATGGACGGCACGCTCCTCCGGCTGACCGAGACTATTGAGTTGCAGCTCAATACCCTCAAGACCGAGGTCACCCCAAAGACGGGCGCCCATCAGAATCATTTCGGCATCGATATCCGGCCCGGCAATGCCGAAGGACTCGACACCAACCTGATGAAACTGGCGGTAGCGTCCCTTTTGCGGACGTTCATGACGGAACATCTGGCCAATATAATAGAGGCGCTGCGTCTGCCGTGCCGCCAGATTGTGCTCGATGACAGCGCGCACGCAACCGGCCGTGCCTTCCGGGCGCAGCGTCAGTGCTTCGCCGTTCAGACCATCAATGAAGGAATACATTTCCTTCTCGACGATGTCAGTGACTTCACCGATGGCGCGCTTGAAGAGCGGCGTCGGTTCGACGATGGGCATGCGGATCGGGCGATAGCCGTAACCCTTCAACCAGGCACGGATGGTGTCCTCGAACAGCTCCCAGAACTCGGCCTCCTCGGGGAGAACATCGTTCATCCCGCGCACGGCTTGCAAACTTTGACTCATGACTTCAGTTTCTTGGTGTAGGTGCGCTCAACATAGCGCTCGATAATTTGCTTGAACTCATTGGCGATGTTGTCACCCTTGAGCGTGACAGTTTTCTCGCCATTTTCGTAAACCGGTGCCGACGGCGCTTCGCCCGTACCCGGCAAGGAAATACCGATATTGGCGTGCTTGGATTCACCGGGGCCATTGACGATACAGCCCATGACGGCCAGCGTCATGTTTTCAGCACCATCGTAATGCAGCTTCCATTCAGGCATTTTGGCGCGGACAAAATCCTGGACTTCGCCAGCCAGTTCCTGGAACAAAGTGCTGGTTGTCCGACCACAGCCGGGGCAAGCCGCAACCATCGGCGTGAACGCCCGCAGGCCCATGGTTTGCAGAATTTCCTGACCGACAATCACTTCCTGACTGCGCGAACCACCTGGTTCCGGCGTCAGGGAAATACGAATGGTGTCGCCGATGCCTTCCTGCAGCAGTACCGAAAGTGCGGCGGTCGACGCGACTATGCCCTTGGAACCCATGCCGGCTTCGGTCAAACCGAGATGCAGCGCATAGTCGGCACGTTTGGACAACTCGCGATAAATGGCAACCAGATCCTGAACGCTGGAAACCTTGCACGACAAAATGATCTTCTCGCCGGCCAGACCGACCTCTTCCGCCTTCGCCGCTGACTCCAGCGCCGAAGTTACCATCGCATGACGCATGATTTCGGTCGCATCAAGCGGCTCGGCCTTGCGGCTATTTTCGTCCATGACGCGCGCCAGCAGACCCTGATCGAGACTGCCCCAATTGACGCCGATACGCACTGGCTTATCGTACTTGCAGGCCAGTTCTATCATCTGGGCAAACTGCTCGTCCTTTTTTTTGCCGAAGCCGACATTCCCGGGGTTTATCCGGTACTTGGCCAGTGCCTCGGCGCAGGCCGGATGCTCGGTTAACAGACGATGACCGTTATAGTGAAAATCACCGATCAAGGGCACGTTGCAATTCATCCGGTCGAGATGCTCACGAATTTTCGGCACGGCAGCGGCAGCTTCCGGGGAATTGACCGTAATCCGCACCAGCTCCGAACCCGCACGGGCCAGCTCTGCGCTTTGTATCGCAGTCGCCAGATAGTCTACGGTATCGGTATTGGTCATTGACTGCACCACAACCGGCGCGTCACCACCAATTTTCACATGTCCGATAAAACAGGAACGCGTCAAACGTTTCTTGCAGGCACTCACCGACTTACTCCAGAACCAGACGGGCGACATCACCCTTGGCATGCGGCACAAGGTCAATCAACTCACCACGCCAGTAGAGCTTGACGCCCGGTGCGTAGCCAATCACCAGAGTCAGCGGACCTTGCCCATTAACGGCCTTATCAGCCCCGGGAACAAAGCGCTCGGAGAAAATCACTTTGCTGTCACGATCACGGACTTCAACCCATGACTCCTTATCGACCACAAAACGAAGCTGCGCTTCGCCAGACGCTGATTTTGATTTTTCTGTAGCACCAACTGGCGTAACAGGCACCGGTGCCGTTACCGGCGACAACTGCTCTGGCGGGGTTAAAACCTGCGGGTTCATGACTTGCTGTGGCGTCGTTCCCGGCGGAAACACCGGCTCGGCTGGCGCTGTCGCCGGCATCGTGGCTGGCGCCTGTTCAGCCGGAGCGTCGGCTGTTTTTAGAGCAGACACCTCTGGCTCACCCTTGCGGGCCAGCGAATCAATGGCGGTTTGAGCGGTTTCACGCAGCGACGAAAGATCCTTGGCCAGCAGGAAGTAGGCAAGCGCTGCCGCGACCACCAGAAGCAAACCAAACATCACCACCGCGCGGTCACGGCGCGGCGGACCAAAACTCACACCAGCAGGCATGCTTGCCGTTTTTTTCTCAGCTAGCGCCAAGCCATCTGTCGGCTTTTTCAGGACACTGTCGAGTTGCGCCATCAGTGGTGCGGAATCAATCTGGACCAGACGTGCATAGTTGCGGACAAAACCACGGACAAATGTAGCACCGGGCAAGCCCTGCCAGTCACCATTTTCCAGCGCTTCAACCTGGCGCGGACCAAGCTTCAAAGTTTGTGCAACATCCACCACTTCCAGCAAACGCGCCTTACGCGCCGCGCGCAACTGTTCGCCAACGGCTGGCAACACAGCCAACACTGCTTCGCCCGCCGACTCATTTTCCAGTGCCGGATTCATCGTTTCACTCATTCAAAATTCCCTTTGAGGAAAGCCCCGTATTCCTGCGAGCCAGGGTAACGCAGGCGCAATAACGCTGCGTAATCTCCCTCGCCCGCCTTGTTGCCGAGCTTTCTCTCGACACGAAGAGCAAGCCACAGCAAATCAACCGAAGGTGGCTCCATCATCTTCATGGCTTCGTTTATATATCGGCGTGACTCTTCCATCACACCACGCTGAAAATACAGTTTTGCCAATTGCACCCTTGCCTGCGGTGCGCCATCACGCGATAGCCGCACTGCCTGCAGAAGATAACGCTCAGCACCTTCCTGGTCACCAGCACGCAGGGCGCAAGTCCCGGCATTGGTGTAGGCACGATCCGGCGTTTCATAAAGCGGGTTTTTCAGAGCAGTCAGGAAATAGCTGATCGACTGACGCTCCTTGCCGGTTTCGCACAGATACCAGCCGTAGTTGTTATTGACATCAGCATCGTTTGGCGCATAGCTCATGGCGCGCTGAAAGTCACTTTCCGCCTTGCCGTATTCCTTTAGATAAGCATGCACCAGGCCGCGTACGCTGTAGGCCGGGTAGTAACTGGAGTCGGCATCGAGGGCGATGCGTAACTCATCCAGGGCAACGGCCATATTGCCGTCCTGGAAATAAAGCGCGCCCAACTCGGTGTGAATTTTGGCCCGATTACGCGGATCAGAACTTTTATCGCCCTTCTGGCCCGACCCCTGAAAATCGCCACTCTGCTGGGCGTTGACCGCAACAGTGCTGAGCAATCCAAAACATAAACCGAGCGCCCAACGCTTGAATACCAAGGTTTTCAATGTCTTGCCTCCTGAATGGGGATAACTCGCCCGGCTGTACGCCGGGTCTTGTCCTGAACCTGCCCGGCCAACTGGCCGCAGGCGGCATCAATGTCATCGCCACGCGTCTTGCGCGTCGTCGTGACGATGCCGGCGCTCATCAGAATATCGGCGAAACGCCGTACCCGCTCGGCCGGCGAGCGCTTGAAGGGCGAGCCCGGGAAGGGGTTGAAGGGAATCAGGTTGAACTTGCAATGCACCGGTTTGACCAGTGCCAGCAGTTCGTGAGCGTGTTTATCGGAATCATTGATGCCGTCGAGCATGATGTACTCGAAGGTAATGAAATCGCGCGGTGCCTTTTCCAGATAACGCTGGCAGGCAGCCATCAATTCTTTTAACGGGTATTTCTGGTTGATCGGCACCAGTTGGTCGCGCAGCTTGTCGTTAGGCGCATGCAGCGAGACAGCCAGCGCCACCGGACATTCGTCACGCAAGCGATCCATGACCGGCACCAGGCCAGAGGTGGAGACGGTAACGCGACGGCGCGACAAACCATAGGCATTGTCGTCAAGCATCAGTTTGAGCGCGGTGACCGAATTTTCGAAATTGGCGAGCGGCTCGCCCATGCCCATCAGCACAACATTGGAAATAATGCGTTGATCGCCGTGGACCGCACCGAGCGCGTTATTGGCCTGCCAAACCTGACCAATAATTTCCGCAACACTCAGATTGCGGTTAAAACCCTGCTTGCCGGTCGAACAAAAGGCGCAATCGAGCGCACAACCTGCCTGCGTCGAAACACACAATGTTCCACGATCCTCCTCGGGAATAAACACCGTTTCGACCGCATTATTGTTACCGACGTCAATCAGAAACTTGCGCGTGCCGTCATCCGACAGCTTGTCGGAAACGATGGCAGGCGGCGCCACGACCGCTTTGACCTTGAGTTTCTCGCGAAGACTCTTGGCAATATCGGTCATGGCATCGAAGTCCGCCACGCCGGAACGATGAATCCAGCGCAGGACCTGCTTGGCGCGGAAGGGCTTTTCGCCCTGCTCCGCAAACCAGGCAGTCAGCCCTTCGCCATCGAAATCCAGCAGATTGACGGTCATGCAGTCTTGCTTAGCGACCGGTGTAAACGTTGAGGCCCGGGAAGAAGAACGCAACTTCAACAGCAGCGGTTTCCGGTGCATCAGAGCCGTGAACGGCGTTGGCATCGATAGATTCAGCGAAGTCAGCGCGGATGGTGCCGGCGGCGGCTTCCTTCGGGTTGGTGGCGCCCATCAGTTCGCGGTTCTTGGCGATGGCGTTTTCACCTTCGAGCACTTGAACCATAACCGGGCCGGAGGTCATGAAGGAAACCAGATCCTTGAAGAAAGGACGGGCCTTGTGCACGGCGTAAAACTGGCCGGCTTCCTGCTCGGACAACCAAACCATTCTGGAAGCAACGATCTTCAGACCATTGGATTCAAAACGGGAGTAAATTTTGCCGATAACGTTCTTGGCAACAGCGTCAGGTTTGATGATGGAGAGGGCGAGTTCGATAGCCATATATTTGCTCCGCAAAAGCTAGTCAGTTGAAAAACCGGTTATTTTAGCAGAGAAGCCGCGCAAAATCCCGGCTTACTGGCTGACCGGCTGCGCAGCAAGAGCCGCCCGCAGCGGCTCGCGCAGGCTGGCAAAGTGGCGCGGTGCCACGTATTGCAGCAGTTCCTTGCCATCCCCATCGACCACGACATCCAGCCCCTGCTGGGCGTAAAGCAGATGGACCCGCTTCTCGGAAACCGCCACCCGCTCGCTGGGTTGACCGAAACGCTGGATCACCGTCACCTCATCAAGATTGACCGTCGGGATGACGCTGATTGCCTTCACCGGCATTTGATCAGCAGCAGCAACGTCATCAGCATTCAACGTGATTTTGCGCGTCGTGCTATCCATGTGCTTGGCGCGCAATGCCCGATCGCGCATGGCAATAATGGCCTCATTTTTGGCGTCGACCGTAACAACCATCTTGGCCATCACAAAACCCAGCGAAACCGCCGAATAATAGCCTTCCAGCGTGCCCACCTCGTTCGGCTCGGCAACAACCGCCAATTCCATCTCCGCACCAAAGCGTTGGCGCACCTCACCCAGCGTACTGACTCCTGGTTTCAAGCCGAACACCGAGCTGCCACCCTGCCCGTCCAGCGAAATCTGCCAAGGCAAATTACTGTTCGGATCGACGCCCTCCTGCTTGCCGCTACTCGGCAGGAAGAATGGAATGATCAGTGCAGCGATAACGAAGGCGATGAGGTAAAGGGCGAATTTCATGGGTTTCTAATACACAAACGGGAGGCCGGATTGTGCCACAGGCCGCACCGCCTGAATCGCCAACTTACGAAGGAATCAGCGACTCGCAGCATTGGAAATGCGACTTAGAGAGCTGTAGTGGAAATAAACAACTTTCCAGCCGATAATGAAATCCATCCATCAAATTTGAGCTAAAAACCATGAGCAGTCAGGAAATAATCGAAATGGCACTCTCGCTGAACGCCAGCGAACGCTTTGCCGTGGTTGAAAAACTACTCGAAAGCTTGGATCGCCCCGACCCACAACTCGATGAAATCTGGGCAGATGAAGCCGAACGCCGCTTGCACGCCTACGACCAAGGCAAGATGCAAACGCTAACGCTGGATCAGGCACTCGATAATCTGTGACCAAAAAAATCGAGTTTCTGGCGATCACTCGTGATGAAATTGGTGACGCTTATCGCTACTACAACCGACAACGCACGGGCTTGGGCGCAGAATTTGTAGCTGAAATTCGCGCCTCGGCCAAACGACTGGCACGATACCCCGAAGCATCTCCGTATCAACGAGGAAAAATACGCAAATATCTGCTGTCGCGCTTTCCTTACAAACTGCTTTACGCAATTCGTGGCGAAAAAATAATCATCATCGCCGTTGCTCACCAGCATCGTGACCCTGACTATTGGGTTGAACGAGAAACTCAGGTTTAAACAACATGAGAACTCTTGCTGTGCGTCAACCGTGGGCTACGCTAATTGCCGAAAGCACAAAAAACATTGAAGTCAGAAGCTGGAAAACCGACTATCGCGGACAAATCTTGATTGTCGCGAGTGGTCGCCCCCTAAAAATGGAAAACGTGGATGGGCAAATCGAAACCTTGCCCAGTCAAGTTCAAGTCTGCACAGTTACTCTTATAGATTGTCGGCTCATAGAAGCTGAAGACCTGACCGGTGCCTGCTGTGACATTTGCCCAGGAGAAGAGTATGCGTGGGTACTTGCGAAACCACGCCATGTCGTACCCAAACCGCACAAGGGAAAACTCAATCTTTACAGCACAGCAGATGACGAAATTGAATATCTTCCAGAAGATCAGCACTACCTTGCCCATCTAACTCGTTGATTTATTGAGTGCAGACTCCACCCCTTTTTTTGCATTCTCATACGTTTTCAAATTGCTCTCGCACAACTTTTGTGCAACCACTTTTTGGAGCAAATATGAAAACCATCGACATCAACAAGCTGAACTCCATCTTTGGCGAAGAGTGTCGTACGCGCACTCAACAGATGCACCTTAGCGATACCTTTGCCAACGCCTGCTTTCTGCACTCATCAGGTCACGAGCGAGCCGGGCGCAAGCTAATCATGGAACTTTTTGACCAAATCGGCTGGGATAGGCGAAAAACTTACTTTCTTAACTTGCTGGATAGTCTTAACGGCAATGAGAAAACGTATGGCTTAGCCGTAAATGCCCATGAGGAAATCAAGGCCTTATTTGATATGAATGGAAACACATCAGAATCCACGGCGACAGAAAACTCTTCCTCTGCCGCCGGGTGAAACGCAAAATTTATGCGCCGTGGCACCCCAATACACGCTCGCCGCACCAGCGGCAGGAGTGATTGATTCATTGAGGGCCATCAAAGCGCCATCCAGTTTTCGCCCTCCTGCCTTGCCCTACCCAAGGCGACCAAGGTTTGCAGGAGGTCGGGGAGGCGTTTTTTCCAGGGGCCTTTGCCGGTGATTTGGGCGGCGATGGCGGCTTCGTTGAGCGGTGTTTCGTTGAGCAGGCTGGCGAGCAAGGCCATTTGTTCGGGGAGCGTGGCGGGCCACGGGGATTTGCTGGTAACGACGACGGGCGCTTGGTCGACGGTGGTAATTTTTGGGCTATTTTCGGCGTCGACCGTAAGCAATTGCGTTTGCCGGTTCTGGTAGGCCGGGCGTAGCCAGCGGATTTGGCCGCTGGCTTCTTCGCGGGCGCGTTCGCTGTTTAGATGAACGAGGCGGGTGAGTATTTCTTCACTGGCGGTCGGGGCGAGATCGCTCCAACCGTAGGCCGCCAGGACGGTGTTGTCGAGTTCGTCGTGCAGGGTTTGCAGGACGCTGACCAGGCCTTGTTCGTGGATCAGCTTGTCTTTTGCGGTCAACGGCTCAAAAGCGCGGATTTTTTGCAGCACGTTGTACATGCCGGTGAGCGTCAGCGTGGGGTGCTGGGCTTGCTGGCGTTTGCGGTGGGCGTCGAGTTGCTCGGCGAGGTCGCGGATGCGGGTTTGTTGTTCGGGCGTCGGGGTTGGGAAGGGGAAGGCTTCAAATGATGCTGACTTGACGTAAGTTGGGTCATTGCCCACACCAAGGTAACTACCTGCGGCAGTAGCCCATAAAACGTGAGGAATACTCGAAAGGACACCTAAAGAATAAGGATCATCCAAAGCCAATGCTATCAGTTTGCTATCGGGCAAAATGCTGGTTTCAAGAAACTGAAAAACTCTGTGCTTGGCAGTTTTCACAGTTGCAATATAACGAGGCAAAGATTTTGTAGCCAAACGCAATTCGCGTCTCGGCTCGCCAAAAATCCACCAATTATCTCGGTAAATGGCACGGTTGTTCTGGTCACGCTCAGGTTTTACTCGCTCAAAAATCCACTGAAAAACTGCCGGGTAGCAGCTACGCACTTCTTCTGCAGTCAACCCGAATAAATCGATGATTTTTACGCCGCGTGGCCGGTCAGTTAAATCCTTGCCATTACGATAGCCTTTGATAGGTGCATCATTTTCCAGTTTGGCTGCTTCGTCTTCTGTTACAACAAAACCCATTCCGTGAGGCTTGATGCCTTCATGAGAAAGTTTGCCATTCGCTCGCAAGGTCATCGCCCCCGCTACATCTGCACCAATACGTAAATCTGCATGCAGTTTTCCGCTCTGCGCAAGGAGCGTCACATCAACACCTTCACCACCGGCTTCGCGCTCATCTGTTACGGTCAACAGCGTTCCGGGGCCTATTTTTTCCTTCGTCCCGACGGTCATCGCAATGCGCACCGCCGCGCCATCGGCCGCGTCCACCCACGGGTGATCAGGAATGGCGAAGGCGAGGTGCAGGCCGTTGTCGATGGCTTGCTGGACGATGCGGCGGTTGAAGGTTTGTTTGAGGCTGTTGGTGGTGATGAAGCCGAAGCGCTGAACGGCACCGGCATTGACCAGCGCGGCGGCGTGTTGCCACCAGTACATGACGTAGTCGGCGGATTCCGGCACTTCCGACCACGTCGACCGCAGCGCTTCAACGTAGCCGTCACCCAAGGCGGCGCGCAGGGTAGCGGCACCGATGAAGGGCGGGTTGCCGACGATGTAGTCGGCCGCCGGCCAGGTGGCACGGCGCGGGTTTTTGTAGCGCAGCACGGGCTGACGGGCGTTGTCGTCGGGAATTTGTTCGCCGGTGATGGCGTGGGTTTTCAGGGTTTTGCCGTCCCAACGGCTGAGCGGTACACCGTGTTCGTCGCAGACGAGTTCGCTGCCGTCGTGCTCAAGCACGGCATCGCGGCATTCGATATTTTTGAAGTCACGCAGAATCGGGCTGGGCGGCAGGCCGGCGCTGCGCGTGCGGAAATGCCATTGCAGGTAGCCGATCCAGAGGACGAGTTCGGCGATGGCGGCGGCGCGCGGGTTGAGTTCGAGGCCGAGAAACTGGTGCGGGTCGACGGTGAGGCCTTCGGCTTCCAGGCGTTGCTGGCCTTGGCCGATGGTTTGGGCGAAATCGAGAATTTCACCTTCCAGCCGCTTCATGTGTTCGAGCGTCACATACAGGAAATTGGCGCTGCCGCAGGCGGGGTCAAGGACGCGAATCTGGCAAAGCTGGTGATGAAAGTTGTCGATTTCGGCGAGTGCTGCGGTCGACTTGCTTTCATTGGCCAAAAGCAGCGCGGCGGCTTGCACGTTGGCCCAGCGCTGGCGTAGCGGTTCGATGACGGTGGGCAAAACCAGGCGTTCGACGTAGGGGCGCGGCGTGTAGTGGGCGCCGAGGCTGTGGCGCTCAGTCGGGTCGAGGGCGCGTTCGAGCAGGGTGCCGAAGATGGCGGGTTCGACCAGTGTCCAGTCGGCGCGGGCGGCTTCGCGCAGGAGTCCGATCTGGTCGCGGTTGAGCGGTAGAACGTCGGGCGTTTTGAACAGTTTGCCGTTAAAGCGCGGCAGGGTTTGCCGCAGGATGACGGAGAAGCCGCCGACGTCCATCTCGCGCCAGAGGGCGGTAACGAGGGGGACGAATTGTTCGGGCGTATTTTGCAGGGATTCGAGCAGGTCGCTGAAGGCATTTTTGGGTAGCAGGCCAACGTCTTCGGCGAACATCGAAAACAGGCAGCGGGTGAGGAAGCCGGCGACGCGCTCGGGGTTTTGGCCGCTGCTTTCGAGCGCTTTGGCGACGCCGGCCAGTTTGCTGGCGATGTCGCGCGTGGCTTTGGCGCTGGCGCGTGACGGGTCGAGCGAGAGCGGGGCTAGCCAGATGGCTTTGAGGCGGGCGCGGATTTTTTCGTCGCGCAGATCGTCCAGCCCGATGCGGTGCGAGCGCGGGTCGGGGAACGGCGTGTAGGTGGCGCCGCTGCGGGTGAATTCGGCGAATAGCTCGATGCGATGACCGACGTCGATGGTGATCAAAAACGGCGGTCTGCCCTCTTCCGCCGGCAAGGCGCGGGCGTAGTTTTCGGCCTGGCTGCGGGCGCGCAGCATGGCGTCGTCGAAGCCTTTGGTTTGGGGGCCGAGCTTGATTTTCTTGGCTTCGATAATGGCGCTGCCGCGCCGGTAGCAGTCGATGAAGCCGTTGCTGCTGCCGCCATCGCCGTGTTTGAAAATGACGCGGCGCTCGAAGACGTAGGCGTTATCACGGGTGTCGTCCTGCGCCGGGTCGGGCTTGGGCAGTTCGAGCAGGTCGCAGAGATCGGCGATGAAGAGTTGGTAGTTGGCGCGCTCTGAGCCGCCGACGTTTTGCCAGCGGGTGATGAATTGGTCGGGAGTCATGCGCGGCTGCCGTTAGGGGAAGCCGGGGATGATAAACGGATTTTTGACGGTTTTTTGGCGTTGACCGTAACAATCGATTAGCTGGCGGCTTTTTCGAGCAAAGCGAGGCCAATGTCGGTTTTGTCAGCACCACGTGCAGCACGAATCTGAAAGCGGGTTTCAGCATCAAACTCGGTGAGCATCAGTGTCGTCATTTCATCAATCAGACGGTTTAAGGGCGTGCCACGGCTCTTGGCGAGCGCTTTGAGGCGGCGATGCTTTTCATCGGGCAGGCGAACAGTCAAAGCAGTCATGGTTAAAGCTCCTTCAAAAAATTTTCTGGCGAAACAACTTTCAGTTGCGGAAAGCGCAGTTCCATTCGCTGTAGGTCGCGCAGATTTCGCGTGACAATAAATTCGGCGCCACCAGCGACTGCCAACTCTACGAGGTGATTGTCACCCTCATCAGGTAAATTGGGCCGCCATGCGAAATAGACCCTGACCCACTCCGCTTTCGACAAGAAAATATCAAGCAAGGTTTGCTGTTCTTGTGAACTTAGCCGTGACTTCATCAACAAGGTATCGCGCCCGAGTACATCTTCGTACTCGCCGAGCAATGCTGCACCCATCAGTGGGGTGAACTGTCCACGCAAACAGGCGGCGATTACCTGATTAGCCGCACCTCTTCCAAGACAGGCACCGAGAAATATGTTGGTATCGATTACAACTCTCATAGAACAGAATGGTATCAAAATCGCCACCAGAATCCAATCTCACATGCAAAAAATTGAGCGCATTTTGCCGGTTGACCGTAACAATTTGAACCTGAATAAAAAAGCCCCAGCTTTCATGGCCGGGGCTTTGCTTTTTCGAGTTTGTAACTGCTTTACAACATGCCCATCGTCCGTGGCAGCCAGAGCGACAACTCAGGCCAGTAAGTCACCACCATCAAAAAGCCGAGCATGGAGAGCAACCACGGCCAGACGGCGACAGTCAGCTCGGTAATCCCCATCTTGGTGATCCCCGATGCCACATAGAGATTCAAGCCGACCGGTGGGTGACACATGCCGACTTCCATATTGACCACCATCAGGATGCCGAAGTGCACCGGATGGATCCCCAGCTTGACGGCGACCGGGAAAAGGATAGGCGCGAAGATCAGCACAATCGACGACGGCTCCATGAAGTTACCGGCGAGCAGCAAAATCACGTTGACCGCGAGCAGGAAGGTAATCACGCCCAGACCATTGCCCAGCATCCAGTCAGCCAGTGCCTGCGGGATGTTCTCGTTGGTCATGATGAAGGAGAACAGCACGGCGTTGGTGATGATGTAGAGCAGCATCGCCGACATGTTGGCCGAGTTGAGCAGCACGCGCGGCACGTCTTTCAGGCTCATGTCCTTGTAGACAAAAACCGCGACGACAAAGGCGTAGACCGCACTCATTGCCGCTGCTTCAGTCGGCGTGAAGATGCCGGTGTAGATACCGCCCATCACAACAACAATCAGCAGCAAACCCCAGGCCGATGCAGTAAAGGATTTCCAGCGTTCGCCCCAGGTTGCCTTGGGCTGGCGCGGGTAGTCAAACTTCTTGGCGCGGTACCAGGTTACCGCCCCCAGCGTAGCTGCCAAGGCCAGACCCGGAATAACGCCAGCCATGAACAGCGCGCCAACCGAGGTATTGGTGGCCACCGAGTACATGACCATGACGATGGACGGCGGAATCAGGATGCCGAGCGCGCCCGAAGTGGCAATAACGCCGGCCCCGAACTTGTTGGGAAACCCTGCCTTGACCATCGCCGGCAACAGAATGGAACCAATCGCCACCACAGTTGCCGGGCTGGAACCTGAGACCGCGGCAAACAGCGCACAGGCCATGACGCCAGCGAGACCGAGGCCACCGTACCAGTGACCAACCATCGAGGAAGCGAAGTTGATCATTCGTCGCGCCACCCCGCCGTGCGTCAGGAAGTTACCAGCCAGAATGAAGAACGGAATCGCCATGATCTCGAACTTCTCGATACCGGTGAACAGCTTGAGTGCCACCGATTCAAGCGGCACATCCGTCATGGTGAACAGGAAGGTGAGCACCGTCAGGCCGAGCGAAATGGAGATCGGCATACCGGTCAGCATGAGCACCGCCAATAGCGTGAATATCACGAGCGCGTTCATTGCTGCTCTCCTTTCTCTACATCAGCGCGACGCTGTTCGCTGCGACGCTCATCACCAGCACGGCTATCAACCGCCGGGTTTCGGCGCTCGCCTCCGTCACGACGCTCACCAACCATCGTATGTTTCAAGTCGTGCATGTGCAGGTTGTCGTCCATGCCGTAGACATCAACATCGACCGGCGGAATTTCGTCTTCCAGACCGTCAACGTGCCCGTGATCGTGATGCGGCAATTCGCCTGTTTTGAGGAAGGACCACATGACCTGCAGGAAACGGAAGCTCATCAGCGACGAACCGAGCGGAATAGCGCTATAGACAATCCAGGTCGGCCATTCGAGGTCGGGCGTCACCGGGCCTTCGTAGTTGTCACCGGTATCGATGCCGAAAAACTTGAAAATGGCGTAGTGGGCACCGTTCTCCCATACGAAATGAGCACCGAGCGTGGCCACGACACCGGTAAAGGTAGCACCGGCCAGCAGGCCAAAGACAATTGCCTTGCGCCGCTTGCTGTCATTGAGTTGGTTAATCAGGACGTCAACGCCAACGTGAATACCGGTACGTACGCCATAGGCGGCACCGAACTTGGCCATCCAGACAAACATGATGATGCACAGCTCCTGGGCCCAGCCAAAATTCAGCGTCAGTAACCAGTCCTGCAAACCTGGGATATCGACCCCGGCCATATAGCGGTGGACCACCGCCACGAAAATAATGAGGGTAGCCGCTCCCATCAGGAACGTCACCATCAACTCTTCAAGATGATTGAGTGCCTTGTTAATCATACAAGTCCCCTTGGTGTGATGCGGGGGCCAAAGCCCCCGCTATTTTTATAATTTCGGCAAATTACAGGGTGTTAGGATCAAAACCGGTTTCCTTGTAAACACTCTGAATGATTTCCTTGCCGATCCGGCCTTCCATCTTCTGATGCACCGGCACCAGCGCCTTCTTGAAAGCCATACGCTCTTCCTTGGTCGGCACGTAGACCGTGGTCTTGCCACTCTTCTTCACCGCATCGAGATCCTTGTCGTTCTGTTCCTTGGCCATCTTGTTGGCGTAAGCGGTGGAATCCTTCATCGCTGTTTCCAATTGACCACGCACATCAGACGGCAGAGCGTCCCAGAACTTCTTGTTCACGATGACGGCATAGCCCAAGTAACCGTGATCGGTAATAGTCAAGTGCTTTTGAACTTCATGCATTTTCTGGGTGTAGAGGTTGGAAATCGGATTCTCGGTACCATCAACCACACCCGTCATCAGGGCGTTATAGACTTCCGAGAAGGCCATCACTTGCGGCATACCACCAAGAGCGCGAATTTCTTCCTCAAGCACCTTGGACGACTGAATGCGCATTTTCTTGCCCTTCAAGTCAGCCGGAGTCTTGATCGGCGTATTCAGGGAAAATGCCTTAAAGCCGTTGTCCCAGTAGGCCAGACCTTTGATCCCCTTGGGCTCCAGCTTGGCCATCAATTGTTGGCCGATTGGACCTTGCGTTACTTTGTGCAGGTCGTTGTAGTCATCGAAAATATAAGGCAGGTCGAAAACCTCAAATTCCTTGACGCCGAGCGGGCCGAACTTGGCCAGCGAAGGTGCCAGCATCTGAACAGCGCCCAACTGGAGCGCTTCCATTTCTTCCTTGTCCTTGTACAGCGTCGAGTTGGCGTAAATCTCGACCTTGACCTTGCCCTTGGTCAGCTCATCTGCCTTCTTGGCAAAATACTCGGCAGCCAGCCCCTTGGGCGTGTCCTTGGCGACGACGTGGCTAAATTTAATAATGATCGGCTGCTGGGCGTAGACCGCAACAGAAAGGGCACCGGCAAACAGGCCCACAAGAAGTTTGGAAAATTTCATTTTTGTCTCCTCCAGAATTTAGGTAGCGAACATCGGTTTTCGCATGAGTAAAAGTATTACGAAAGGTGTAATTTATTTATATTGTGGTTTTCCACAGTGCGTTAAATCATGCGCAAAAAAGCAAAAAGCCGCCAGACTTGCTGGCGGCTTTTTGGGGAGATCAATTCGATCAGTGATGTTCAACGATAGGGCGCGGGCTGTGCGGAATTTCGATCTCCGGCGCATCATCAAGCACCAACTCAGGAAAGTCTGCCTCGTCCTGCGTTTCGTTGTTGAGAACTGCCTTCAAGCGATCAGTATCCAGCGCCTTGACCCACTTGGCCACAACCAGCGTCGCCACGCTGTTACCGATAAAGTTGGTCAGTGCCCGCGCTTCAGACATGAAGCGGTCGATACCGAGAATCAAGGCCAGACCAGCAACCGGTACCGTGCCGACTGCCGACAAGGTCGCCGCCAGAACGATGAAGCCACTACCCGTGACACCTGCAGCCCCCTTGGAGGTCAGTAGCAGGATGGCCAGCAGGGTGATCTGTTGCGTCAGATCCATCGGTGTATTCGTTGCCTGAGCAATGAATACTGCAGCCATAGTCAAGTAGATCGCAGTGCCATCCAGATTGAAGGAATAACCCGTCGGCACAACCAGACCAACTACAGATTTCTCGGCACCGGCATTTTCCATCTTGGCCATCAAACGCGGCAAGGCGGATTCAGAGGAAGAAGTACCCAACACCAGGAACAACTCTTCTTTGATGTACTTGATCAATTTCCAGATCGAAAATCCGTGGAGTGCAGCAATCGACCCCAACACCCCAACAATGAAGATTACACAGGTTGTGTAGAAGGCTCCCATCAAACTGATAAGTTGCGTCAGGCTACCCAGGCCGTGCTTGCCAATGGTGTAAGCCATGGCACCAAAGGCACCGATCGGAGCAACCTTCATGATCACGCCAACGATGCCAAACAGCACATGTGACAGCTTTTCAATCAGATCAAAAACCGGTTTGCCACGTTCGCCGAAGGCATGCATGGCATAGCCGAACAGAATCGAGAAGAACAGCACTTGCAGCATGTCGCCCTTGGCAAAGGCATCAACCACGCTGGTCGGAATGATGTTCATCAGGAAATCAGCCGTTGATTGCATCTTGCCCGGTTCAGCGTACTTGGCGATGCTCTTGGTATCCAGCGTGGAGACATCGACATTCATGCCAACACCTGGTTGCCAGAGATTCACAACAACCAGACCGATCACCAGCGCGATAGTGCTGACAATTTCAAAGTAAAGCACAGCGAGACCGCCCGTCTTGCCAACCTTCTTCATGTCTTCCATGCCGGCGATACCGACAACGATGGTGCAGAAGATGATCGGGGCGATGATCATTTTGATCAGTCGAATGAAACCATCGCCAAACGGCTTCATTGCCGCCCCCGTATCCGGGTAGAAATGACCGAGCGCCACACCAATCACAATGGCGACAATCACCTGAAAATAAAGACTTTTATAGACCGCTTTTTTAGCCATGGAATCGAGCTCCTTTGATGGCAACCTGTGGAATATCCGTAAAACTGATTGCAGTATCGTGAATATTTCCAGGGTGTGCCATTGTGGCTTTCCGAATTGTGGTTTTCCACAATTGCCAAAACCTCACGAGTTGAGCTGAGATACCATCCCACCATGCAGCCAATTCGCCCCCCCTTGTCCGCCCGCAGATTGCGCTGGCTACTTGCCCTGCCCAAACTGGGTATTGTCTTGTTGCTCGCCGCCGTCATCGCGCTGCTTTGGCTGCTACATCAAAACGAATTGGAAGAAGAACGCACCGGCTTGATCAAGGACGTTCTCTGGCTGGAGCAAAACCTGCGCTTTCAAGTCAATGGCAACGAGGAACGTTTGCAGCAACTTGCCGCCGACTTGGGTGCAGGAACAGACCAAAGGAAGAATTTTCGCCTGCGTGCCGGACACATCCTTAAAAACAATCCGGAAATCTCCAACATTCTCTGGTTTGACGCTCAACGCAATGTCATCGACTCACTACCAGCCGATCACTCTCCAGACCGCGAAATCGAGGCTTTCGGACCGCCGGTCACCCAGAAGGCCTTTGAACTGAGCCACCGTCTCGGGAAACGCATTTATAGCGAACCCTTCCTGTTGAGTGGCAACGTCGCTCATTTCGAAATCGCCATCCCGATTTATGCTGAACGCAAATTTGTCGGCGCCCTGATCGCCATCTACCCGCTCGAAACGCTGCTCAACAACCATGTGCCATGGTGGTTTGCTGAAAAATACCGGGTTGTGATAATTGACGACAATGACATCGAACTCGCCGCAAAATCCAACATCAAGGGCATACCCAGCATTTCCTACCAGGTACCGTTCGATCCACCGGGTTATGGTCTCAAGTTGAGCGTCACCAGTTATGAGAGTGCGGTAAACCCGCTACAAAGACTATTGGGTGTTGCCATTCTTGTCCTTGCTGCGGGTGTTTTCTGGAGCCTGTGGCTAGTCCGCGACCTGATGAAAAAGCGTTCGCAAACTGAGCAGGCTTTGCGCGCCGAACACGCCTTCCGGACGGCCATGGAGGATTCGCTCACGGTAGGTATGCGTGCACGAGATCTTCAGGGTCGAGTCATCTACGTTAACCCGGCCTTTTGCAAAATGACCGGATTCAGCGCAGAGGAATTAGTCAACAAAACGCCTCCCATGCCCTACTGGGTGCCAGAACAGATCGACGAGACCTTTGCCTTGCATCAAGCTGTGTTGGCCGGTTTGGCCCCGTTGGATGGTTTTGAAATCACCTTCCAGCGCAAGAGTGGTGAACATTTTGACGCGCTGGTCTATGAAGCCAAACTGATCGACGGCAACGGTCAGCACACCGGCTGGATGGCCTCGATGCTCGACATTAGCGAGCGCAAACGAACTGAAGAATTGGCACGCCAACAACAGGAGCAGTTGCAATTCACTGCTCGCCTGGTCACCATGGGCGAAATGGCATCGACTCTGGCGCATGAACTCAATCAGCCCCTGGCCGCCATCGCCAGCTACAACACCGGCTGTCTCAACCTGCTGGCCAGCGCTGACTGCAAAGCCGACGAGATTCGGCCTGCACTGGAGAAACTGGGGGTACAAGCACAGCGTGCCGGCCGAATTATTCGTCGGGTTCACGATTTCGTACGGAAGAGCGAACCCAAGCGCGCCCCCTGCCAGATTGCCGAAGTCATTGACGACTGCCTGGGCTTTATCGAGGCAGACGCCCGCAAACGTCACGTTCGTATCGAGTGCGAGGTGCCGCCGCAACCCGACATCCTGGCTGACCGCCTGATGCTGGAACAGGTTCTGCTCAATCTGATGCGCAATGGAATGGATGCCATGATCGACACCCCAGAGCAACAGCGCCTGTTACAACTGACGGTTGCCAATAGCGACGGAGTACTGGAGATACAAGTCAGAGATCAGGGTTGCGGGATAGCGCCAGAAATCAGCGACAAACTTTTTACTGCATTTTTTACCACCAAGCCTGATGGCATGGGCATCGGCCTGTCAATCTGCCGCTCCATCATCGAATTTCATCGCGGCCGCCTGTGGGCAGAAAACAACGCCCACAGCCAGACAGGAAGCGGTACGATATTTCACATCACCTTGCCGCTGGAAAATGCATGAACCTTCCCCAAGCCCATATCGTTGACGACGACGAAGCAATACGCGACGCCCTGTCATGGCTGCTGAAATCACGCAGCATCCCCAGCACACCTACGCCAGTGCCGAAGACTTCCTTGCCGTCTGGTCGCCCCAACTGGCGGGCTGTATCGTACTCGACATGCGCATGACAGGCATGACTGGCCTCGATTGCTTCGAACAACTACAGGAACGGCAATCCACTCTGCCGGTCATTTTTCTGACCGGCCATGGCGATGTCCCCCTGGCCGTTGCGACCTTAAAAAAAGGAGCTTTTGATTTTTTCGAAAAGCCCTTGAACGACAACGAACTGGCCAGTCGCATTGCTGAAGCTATCGCGCACAATGCAGAACAGCGTGAAAACAACGCCTCACTGAGTTCACTCAACAAGCGACTGGCCAGCCTGACCAG
>Ga0209480_10000504_pt1 | contig 32322 bp, 25 predicted proteins | sample JI61114C2DNA_FD_187501 | JGI IMG/M metagenome (GOLD analysis project Ga0209480, IMG submission 187501) | Wastewater effluent complex algal communities from Wisconsin, to seasonally profile nutrient transformation and Carbon sequestration -... | ecosystem: Engineered > WWTP > Effluent > Algae... | reverse complement strand
CCCTCGGCCTTGCCGAGCGAGATGTACTTGCGGGCGAACTCGCTCTGGTACTCGTAGTTGGCCTTGTTCATGATCAGCTCCAGGGCGGCGCGTGCGACCTCGCCGAGCACGGCGAAGATGAAGTCAGGGTAGTGCAGCTCACGCTCGCTGTCGAGGTCGCGCACGGCGGTGAGGGCGGCGAGGGCGATGTACTCGGCGCCGGCATCGCGACCGTGCGCCATGACGGAGAGGACGGCGAGCTCCGGGGCGCGGCGGGCCTCGTCGTGGTCGGTGATGATGGGGATCTGGGCCGGACCGAGCACGAACGGGAGGATCGTGCCGCGCTGGCGGCCGAGGTCGATCGGCCCGGCGCACCAGGCGGCGACCAGGGGATCGAGGGCGAGGATGACCAGGGTGACCGGACAGCCGAGGCGCGCGCGCAGGCCCGTGACGTACATGGGCCAGCTGAGGTGCTTGCGGGTGTCGATGTCGCTCTGGGCCTCGAGCACGAAGGCCTCGGTGGGCTTGTCGTCGGGGCCGAGGGTGATGACGGCGTCGGCGCGGTACTCCGCGAGGTTGAGGTCGACGAGCTCGGCCGCGGTGATGCGCGCGTGGGTCTGCGCGGGCAGCTCGAGGCCGAGCTCGCGTTGCAGGAGGCCGACGATCATCTCCGGGGCGGCGCGGACGAGCTGGACCAGCGCTTCGTGCGAGAGCTTGGGCATGCGACGGTCGGCCAGTGTAGTGGGCGGCGATCGCCGCGCAAGGCGCGAGCCGTGGCGGCGGCACGTGGCCGCGGCTGGAGCGGCAGCGTCGAGCGGGTCACGAGCCCGGGCGGCGTCACCCGGCGGGTCGATAGGCCGAGGACTTGCGAACCGCGGAGGGCTTCAGCCGGCGACGGCCTTGGGGGCGGCGGGGGTGCGAGACCAGCGGACCACGCAGTTGCGACCGCCGCGCTTGCAGCGATAGAGGGCCTGGTCGGCGCGCTCGATCAGCTCGCCGGGCTCGCGGCAGTCCTGCGGGTACTCGGCGACGCCCATCGAGATCGTGACCTGGAAGGGGCCCTGCTCGCTGCTCATGATCTGGGCGGCGACCTCCTCGCGCAGCTTGTTGGCGAACAGCTCGGCGCCCTCGCCATCGGTGTCGGGGAGGACGAACACGAACTCCTCTCCGCCGTAGCGGGCGACGACGTCGACCTTGCGCGCGCGGCCGGCGAAGACCGCGGCGACGCGCTTGAGCACGGCGTCGCCGACCGGGTGGCCGTAGGTGTCGTTGACCTTCTTGAAGTGGTCGATGTCGGTGAGGATCAGCGCGAACTTCTGGCCGGTGCGCTCGGCGAGGTCGTGGACCTGACCGAGGCGCTCGCGGAAGGCGCGGTGGTTGGTGAGGCCGGTGAGGCCGTCGGTGGTCGCGCGCTCCTCCATCGCCCGGTACATGCGCGCGTTTTGCAGGCTGACGCTGACCTGATGCGAGATCACTCGCAGCATCTCTCGGGTCGCCCGCGGGAAGCGACGCTCGCGGGCGGAGACCAGGGTGATCGTGCCGAGGACCTGCTCGCCGCGGACCAGCGGCAGCACCAGCAGGCTCTGTGCGTGGCGCAGGCGGGTGTGCAGGGTGAAGACGACGGTCTCGGGCTCGACGCGCTCGTCGTCGACCGGCATGTGGTGGCGGTTCTTGACCGCCATGGCGACCAGGCCGGCGCCGTCCTCGAAGACGAGGTCGTGCAGGCTGTCGGCGAGGGTGCCCCAGTCGAGGCCGTGCTCGGGGTCGCGGGCGCCGGGGGCGTCGATCGCCAGCACGCGGTGAGTGCGGGCGTGGCTGTCGTGGCTGGTGAGGACCGCGAGGTCGTAGTCGGCGATCGCCCGGATGGCCCGGAAGCTCTTGCTGTAGACCTCGTCGAGGCCGAGCGCGCCGCTCAGCAACTCGCTGGCCCGGTAGAACTGCTCCTGCTCGTACTTGCCGCGCTCGATCGCCGAGAAGGCCCGCTCCTGGTCGACGATGCGCTGGACGTGCTGGGCCGCGGCGGCGACGCGGAGCTGCTCCGCTGCGGTGAACGGCCGGTCGCCGCAGCGGTCGGCGCAGACGATGCCGAGCAGCTCGCCCCGGCGCAGCAGCGGCACGGCGCAGAGGTCGGTGACGGCCGGGCCGTCGCGGTCCTCGACGTAATAGGGCGGCAGGCGCCGGTCCGACATGTTCTTGAGCACCAGCGGCTTCGGGTCGCGGCAGATGCCGGCGAGCACGCCGGGGCCGGAGAGCTCGGCGCACAGCTCGGCGTCGGGGCCGACGGCCTGCTTGAGCACCAGCTGCTCGTCGGAGCGCCACAGCAGGGCGGCGGTGTGCAGGCCGAGGGCGTCGCGCAGCAGGCCGAGGTTGAAGGCGACCTGCTCGTGGATGCCGTGGACGGCGCCCTGGGCGAGCTGGAGCTCGTCGACCTCGCGGTTGCGGGTGGTGGGGTCGCTCTGCTCGGCGCGGGCGTCGATCAGGCGGAAGTCGCGGGCCTCCTGGCGCATGCGCTGGAGCTCGCCCTCGACGCGGTGGCTGTGCTCCTGACGCAGGCGGCGGACCAGGCCGCCGAGCACGAGCAGGTTGCCGGCGGCGAAGAAGCCGATGTAGCCGAGGTGATAGACGACCTTCGCGCCCGCGCTGGCGCCGACGATCAGCTCGAGCGCGGCGATGCTGCCGAGCCAGGCGAACGCGACCCAGCGGGTGCGGTGGATGATCAACAGGAAGGAGACGAGCGCGTAGACCAGCGGGTGCGCCGGGCTCGACAGGCCGCCGGTCAGGGCGACCAGCAGGAACACGCCGGTGATCAGCAGCAGGCCGAGCTCGAGCTCGGCCTTCGGTGTGCGGGCCGCGGTGCGCGGGGACAACTCGCGCAGGACCGCGCGGGCGAGCGTGGCCGCGTAGATCGACAGGCCGAGCGCGAGCGGCAGGCTGCCGCGCTCGAAGTGGGAGGCCGAGGCGAGCCCGCTGGCGAGGAGGATCCAGGCGGAGGCGAGCACGACCAGGCCCCAGCGCGTGCGCCAGAGCAGGTCCGAGAGGGTGCGGGCGAGAGTGGTCATGGGGCCTTCGCGGGGGCGGCTGGGCGCTGGACTTCGAACACGACCTCGCCCGGACGGATGAGGTTCAGGTCCTCGCGGGCGATGCGGGCGACCTCGGCGGGGTCTCGCTTCAGCGCGGCGATCTCCGCCTGCAGGGCCTCGATCTCGCCGCGCAGCCGGTCGTTGCTGGCCTGCAGCGCGAGGTGCTCACGCTCGACTCGACCGAGGTCCTCGCCGCCGCCGCTGCTGTAGATGTGCTGCGGCAGGTAGGCCACGGCGAAGGCGAGCAGCGCCGCCAGCAAGATGCGATTGACCCATTGCATGCGAGAGAGCCCGCAGGCTATCCGCGGACGGCGTCGGCGCAACATTTCGGCGCTTTCGGGGCGCGGGGTCCACGCGCTCACCGGCGGCGGGGCCGCAGGCGCTCAGATGCCCGCGCGCGCGAGCGCCTCGATCACGCTGCGCACGGTGGCGGCGAGGGTCGGGTGCTCCACTTCGAATTGGCGGGCGGCCTCGGCCAGCTCGGTGGTCGCCACGGGCTCGGGGACGATGGTCGTGTCGGCCGTGGTGTCGGCCCTGGCCTCGAGCTTGGTCGCGATGTCCTCCAGGGCGGAGATCAGCATGGCGCGGACCTCGGGGTCGGCCGACTCGACGGTGCCGAGCTCGGCGTGGAGAGTGGTCAGCGTCTCGCGGAGCTTCTGGACCTCGTCGGCGTGCATGCGGCCACGAGCGTACGGGCGCGGGCCCGGCCCGACAAGCACCATCTCACCGGGGTCGTGCGGGCCCGGACCGCACCGGCGATCGGCCCGCCCGCGCGAGCGCTGCGGGCGCTGTCAGCCGAGCGTGCCGGGCTTGTACCACTCGAACTCGTTGAGCCACACGAAGTGATTGAAGGCGACGCTGATGCTCAGGTCGAGGGCGCGGACGTGGTGCCACCAGCCGACCGGGAGGAACAGCGCCTCGCCAGGCGCGAGCACGAGGTCGAGGCCGCGGCCCGCGAGGATCGCGGTGTCACGTTCGGGGTCGAGCTCGTTGTATACGCCGTGGGCGGCGGACAGCAGGCGCGGCTCGTCGGGCGGGAACAGGCGCAGGCGCTTGTGGCCGCGGACCTGGCACAGCAAGATGTTGGAGGTGTCGTGGTGGAGGGCGGTGACGGTGCCGGCGGGTCCGAACCACAGGGCCCCGCAGCGGGCGGCGCGCTCGACGGAGGGGCCGAAGTAGCCGGCGGGCAGCTCGATGTCGGCGAGCAGGGGGCGCAGGCCGGGGCGGGCGAGGTTGCGGTTGTTGGCGATGAGGTAGAGGTCGTTGCTCTGGCCGGCCGCGAGCACGCGGTCGACGTAGTCGGCCATGGTCGAGGGCTGGCGGTGGCGCTCGAAGTGCATGTCGGGGGCCGGGTCACCGGCGCGTCCGGCCTCGATCTCGATCTCGACGGCGCCGTAGCGCTCGCGCAGGTGCTCGGGGGTCCACAGCGTGAAGGCCGGCCAGCGCGTGACCAGGTCGGTGATCACCAGCGGCGTGCCGGTGGCGTAGTAGTCGCGCAGGAACACTTCGGGGGCGAGCAGCGGGCGGCGGTCGATCGCCGGGCCGCGCAGGGCCAGCAGCTCGCGGTGCAGCCGGCTGGCGAGGGCTTGCCGACCCGCGGCGCCGAGGCGCTTGCGGGCGGCCGCGAGCTCGGGGCTGCGGGCGGCCGCTCGCAGCCCGCGGGCGGCCAGCTCGGCCGGGACATCATGGGCGACGAGGGTGGCCTGCAGCTCCGCGGGCGGCACCCCGCGCAGCAGGTTGTCGGCGAGCCAGATCCGCCACGGCCGGGCGATGGCCTGGCGGACGCGACGCAGGCGGGGCGCTCGTGGCGATCGCAGAGGCATGCGCGCGGGCGGGCTCAGGGCCCGTCGCTCGGGTTGGGCATCGGCGGGATCGCGGTGGTGCCGGCGTCGGTGTCGCCAGTGCTGGTGTCGGGCGGCGGCATCGGCGGGATGTTGGTGGTGTTGTCGCCCGAGGTGCCGGTGTCGCCGGAGGTGCCGCCGGTGCTGGTGTCGGGCGGCGGCATCGGCGGGATCGCGGTGGTACTGGCGTCGGTCGCGGTCGGGTTCGGCATCGGCGGCTCGCTGCTGTGGCCCGTCGAGGTCGGCGAGTGATCGGTGCCGCTGCCGCTGTCGCTGTTGCTGTCACTATCGGTGGTCGACGGGGGCATCGGCACCGCGGTCGCGGCGCTGTCGTCACCGTCATCGTCCTTCTTGCCGTCCCCGCAGGCCGCGACGCCGAGGGCCGCGACGATCATTACACGGCGCGCCAGGGCCGGCCCGCTGGGCGGCGGCGTTGGACGGGGGCTGTCGTCATCGCGGTGCTGGACCATGGCCGCCATGGGACGCCGCGGAGGGGTCGCTGTCAAGCGCTCAGGCGGCCTGGCCCGGGGACCGGTCCTCGTCCTCGCGGCGCCGCCCGGACCCGCCCGTGGCGCTCGCGCGTGGGCGTCACGGGTCGCGGGAACGCCCGCGCCTGGCCGCCGGTCGCGTGATACGTTCCCTGCATCGCCCATTCACCCCCGGCCGAGGGCGGAGCTCGCGTCCTCGAAGACTTTCTCCGCGGCGCCCAGCAGCGCGGCGAGGCCTCGGTCGCGCTCGCCCGCCTGATCGCGTGCAGCGTGTTCCTGGTGATGCACCTGCCGGTCCGCGCGGAGGCGTTGCTGGTCGGGGACCTCAAGTCATGGCTGATCATCACGAGCCTGCTGGTCGGCCTCGGCTACTCGTTGGTGTCGCTGCGCTGGGCGCGGCTCGGGACGGTGACCGGGTTGCGGCTGCGCCTGTCGATGGTGGTCGACGCGGTGGTCGTCTATGTCGGCCTCGCGTCCTCGGTAATGTGGCCGCACCTGAACTTCGCGGGGATCCTCCGCGAGCACGAGCTGGTGATCGTTTATCTGGCGATCATCGGCGCGGGGATCCGCCTGTCCGAGCGCGGCGCGCTGTTCGGGGCGGCGCTGCACGGCGTCGGCCTCGCCGGCCTGCTGATCTTCGACCGCAAGAACGGCGCGCTGATCACCTATTCGCCGGCGGAGATCGTGTTCGCGGGGGCCTTCTTCGCGGTCGCGGCGCTCGTCAGCCACAGCATCGCCAGTCGCACCCGCTCGCTGGTGCTGCAGGGCGCGAACGCGGCGGTGATGGCCGAGCGCGCCCGCCAGCGGCTCGGCGTGTATGTCTCCGAGGAGGTCGCCTCGAACGCGATGAACAGCGAGGCGCCGCTGGCCCTCGGCGGCGCTAACATGCGCGCGGCGGTGCTGTTCTCCGACCTGCGCGGCTTCACCCGCTACGCCGAGCGCCTGAGCCCGGAGGCGCTGGTCGAGGAGCTCAACGCCTACCTGCACGAGATGGTCGCGGAGATCCGGGCGGAGGGCGGGGTGGTCGACAAGTACATCGGCGACGCGATCATGGCGGTGTTCGGGGTCCCCGGCGCGCATCCCGACGACGCGGCCCGGGCGATCCGCGCCGCGGCGCGCATGGGCGTCGCGCTGCGCCGGCATAACCTCGACCGCGCGAGCCGCGGGCTCCCGCCGCTGGCCCACGGGATCGGCGTCCATTTCGGGTCGATGGTCGCCGGTAACATCGGCACCGCCGAGCGCATGCAATACACGGTGATCGGCGACGCGGTGAACCTGGCGAGCCGCCTCGAGTCGGCGACCAAGGACGCCACCCTCGACGTGCTGATCTCCGAGGCCGCGGCCGCAGCGGCCCAGGGCGCCGGCCTGGAGCTGCCAGTGCTGGTGCCTCGCGGGGAGATCCACCTGCGCGGACACGAGGCGCCGATCACCGTCCACACTTTCGTGGCATAGCGGTGGCGCCCATGAACACGCCGCGACCCTGCCCCTGTGGCCTCGAGGCCCGCTTCGCCGACTGCTGCGGTCCCCTGCTGGCCGGCGCTCGCCAGGCCGAGACCGCCGCGGCGCTGATGCGCAGCCGCTACACCGCCTATCTCGAGGGCGTGGTCGACTACCTGATCGCCACCACCGCCGCCGCCGCGCGCGGCGGCCTCGACCGGGCCGGCCTCGCGGCCTACTGCCGGACCCTGCGCGGGGTCTCGCTGCGCATCCTCGCGGTCCGCGGCGGCGGGGTCCTCGAGGACACCGGCGTCGTCGAGTTCGCGGCGACCCTGCGCGCGCAGGGGCGCAGCTTCGTGCAGCGCGAGCGCAGCCGCTTCGCGCGTGAGCATGGCCGCTGGGTCTACGTCGACGGCGACGTCGAGTGACTCGCGTCGACGAGCGCCTCGGCGCTCCGCTCGCGCATGGCGAAGGCCTCGAACTCGACGTGGTCGTGGGCGCACATCACCCGCACCGAGCCGCAGTGCGTGCGGACCAGGTCGCGCAGGCGTCGCTGGTTGGTGAGCCGGGCCTGGCGGTCGACCTCCATCATCGTCTGATAGGCGCGCAGGCCGATGGGGCAGCTCGGGTCGTGGGGGTCCATCTCGCCGCGATAGAAGTAGGCGTCGCCGGCGTGCAGCAACCAGCCGTCCGCGGTGCGAATGGCGACGCCGGAGTGGCCGGCGGTGTGGCCGGGGAGGGGGATGAGGAGCAGCTCTGGGGGTAGTCCGACGAGCTGGCGGACGCTGCTGAAGCCGAACCATGGCTCACCGGTGGGGGCATAGGGCTGCCAGGAGGAGGGCGGGGGCCATTGGAGCGGGCGATAGCGGGCGCGCTCGATCGGTGTGCGGCGGTGGCGGGCGGCGTCGAGCTCGGCGCCGAGCAGGTGGATGGTGGCCTCGGGGAAGTCGGTGATGCCGCCGGCGTGGTCGAAGTCGAGGTGAGTGAGGATGATATGGCGGACATCGGCGGGTGAGAAGCCGAGGCGCTGGACCTGGCGCAGGGCGGTCTCCTCGATATCGAGGCGGGGCCGCAGGAGGCCGACGAAGAAGCGGGAGAGTCGGGGTAGCGGCGCGGTGACGTCGAGGGTGCCGATGCCGGTGTCGACGAGCACGAGGCCGGACTCGGTCTCGATCAGCAGACAATGGCAGGTCAGCGGCGACGGGCCGAGGCCGGGTTCAGGGCGCCCCATGAATTGCCCGCCATAGGGGCACATTGTTCCACAGTTGAGGTGATGAATCCGCAAAGGAAGAGCCTCCGCGGCGAAGGTGGTGGATCCCTGGGGCCGCGCAAGCGTGTCGGCGTGGCGCTCGCAGCTCGTCGACAGATGGGGCTGTTCGGTGTTTTCGGGGGCTGACGAGCGCGAGACGCGCCGCGCGGAGGTGCGCCGAGGATTCATGCCTCAGGTCCGGGCGACGCCGTTCAAGGCGTCATGGACGAGCTCGAGGAGCAGACCGAAGGCGAACCACACCGGCGCGTAGTCGAGGCGGATGAGCCCGTGGACGTTGGCGCGAGCATATGTGTAGTCCCAGGGGCAACGGCCGGTCAGGCGGCGCAGGGCCCGGCCGCTCGCATATTCGACGAGGAAGATCAGGACGGTCCAGGTGAGCCCGCGCAGCGGCCACGGGTGGCGGCGCAGGGCGTCGTGGAGGGGCTCGAAGAGCAGGCCGCCGGCGCCGTAGAGCGGGAACATCCACAGATAGGTGGATCCGCAGAGGCGCCAGCGCTCGAGCGGGGTCAGCGGCACCTTGACGGAGGGGTCCACCGGGTCGACGCGGGAGCCGGTCATGAAGTCGTGGGAGGCGGTCCAGAGGATCTCGGCGCACCACCCGAATACACCATAGATGAGAAAGTGATCCAGGAGACGATTCATGATCGGACGCGGCGATATGGTTATGCGAGCGTTTCATGATCAAGCCACGACGGCTCGGGCCTGGCGCGCGGCGCGGCCCGATGCGCCGGGCCACGGGCGCGAACTCGCCGGTCGCGCCGTGCGGCCGGCGTCGGCGCGCGGCCCCGAGCCGCCCGGGCGGTGACCGCACCGGCGCGCGATCCTGCGGGGCGCTGGATCCCGAGCGCGGTCCGTGCGAGGCTGCCCTCATGCGGCTGAGCACGGTGCTCGTGGGCTGGCTGGCGCTGTCCGCCTGTACTGAGGCGCCGGTCGCGGCGACGCTCTCCGCGAGTGACAGCGACGCGAGCACGCTCGCGTCCGGCAGCAGCCAGGCGGGGCCGACGAGCTCGGCGGGGCCGACTAGCACGGCGGGGCCGACGAGCACGGCGGACGCGACGAGCACGGGCGACGCGACGAGCGACGCGTCGAGCGCGGGCGACTCGTCGAGCGCGGGCGACTCGTCGAGCGCGGGCGACTCGTCGAGCACGGGCGCGGGCGCGAGCTGTCCGGGGCCGGCGCCGTGCGAGGGTTGCAGCTGCGGGGCGCAGGGCTGGGACTGCGCGTGTCCGCCGCTGGCGCCGGAGGCCGGCTTCATCGCCATCGAGCCGGTGGAGTTCGTGGTCGGGAAGGGCGGCAAGGCGAACGCGCGGACCTCGGGGCCGGCGCGGCTGTTCTACAGCTTTCGTCCGGCGGCGGACCTGCAGCCTGGGCGGCCGCTGTTCGTGTTGTTCAACGGGGGTCCGGGCTCGTCGACGGGGGTGTTGATGGCGCTCGGGACCGGGCCGCAGCGGCTGGTACCGGAGGTGGAGGACAACCCGGGGTCATGGGCGACGATGGGGCATCTATTGTACATCGACGCGCGTGGGACTGGATTCTCGTACTTACAGGCGGCGGACCCGGCGGACGCGGAGGCGAGGTCGGCGGCCTTCGAGCTCGCCAACTTCAACAGTTACATCGACGCGGCGGACTTCGTGCGGGTGATGCTGCGGTTCCTGGCGGCGCATCCGCAGCTGTACACGAACGAGGTGGTGGTGGTCGGGGAGAGCTACGGCGGGGTGCGGGCGACGCTGATCTTGAACCTGCTGCTGTTCTTCGCGGACTTCGACGAGGGCGGCGCGGGTATTTACAATGATCCGGCGCTGGTCGCCGAGATCGAGGCGTTCCTGGCGCTGCGCGACCCCGGGGTCGAGACCTGGACCCCGGCGCTGATCGCCGAGCAGTTCGGGCGCCAGGTGCTGATCCAGCCGACCCTGGGGGACACTCAGCGCGTGGTCGCCGGCGCGCTCCTGGACCTGCCGGGCTCGCCGATCTTCAAGCTCGCGGCGCAGGTGGGGCAGACCTTCACGCCGTGCAGCGAGAAGGGTCCGGAGTGCGTGCCTTACACCAACGCGATCCAGTTCGTCGAGGGCGTCGGTCGCAGTCGCTACGACCTGAACGCCTCGATCGCCTGGCTCGCCAATCTCTTCGCCGCGGTCAAGGCCGGGATGTCCGACCTCGCCCGGCTCGAGGCGGTGCTCGCCGTGCCGCCCGAGCAGGTCCCGGGCCTCCCGGCCGCCCAGCGCGAGGGGGCGTTCCGGATGAGCGGGATCTTCAGCTATCCGGCGGACGGCGGCGACGTCGCCGCGCTCGGCGAGCTCGCCGAGTGGGATCGCTATTATCTCTCGCTGCTCAACGAGGCCAACGGCCTGTTTCGCTCGGCGCTAGCGCAGTATATCGGCGTCTCGTCCGGCGACGCGCACTATGAGCTGTTGTTCCTGCATAACCTCGCCTATGTCGACACCTTCATCACCTCGGCGGAGCGCGACGTGGCGATCTACTCGCCGTCGATCCCCGGGTCGCTGGCGAAGCACGACACCATCGTCGAGGCGATCGAGGTCGAGGCGGGCGAGGTCGCGGTGCAATTCGCCGGGGCGCCGTTCCCGGGCGAGGCGGCGCCCGGCCTGCGACGCATCCGCTTCCCCAGCTACGACGCCTCCCACGCGGTCAGCCTCGACCAACCGCAGGCCCTGCGCGACGACGTCGCGGCGTGGCTGTTCGCGCCCTGAAGGACCGCCCCGCGCGAGGTCACGAGGGCGTCGACGGGCCGGTCCCGGTGAGCGGTTGACCGTGGATGCGTCGGCCGCTACCGTGCCGAGCATGCAGCTCTTTCCCCTGGCTCGCGCGGTTCGCTGACCATGGAGTGGCTCGCCTGGCTCGGCTACGTGGTCGCCTCGATCCTCGGGGGGCTGGTGCTTCTGTGGGGCGTCGGCGGCTATTATCACGTCAAGTACTACGTGCTGCGCCGCGACCGGCCGGAGACCTGGAAGTGCCAGCCGCGCCGGTTCCTGCGCCCGGACCAGCAGCGCCAGGCGATGTGGCTCAGCACGATGAACCTGAGCATCGGCGGTCTGCTGTCGGGGACGATGATCTACGGGCTCAGCCGCGGGATGCCGACGCCGATCTACTTCGACGTCGACGAGTACGGGTGGCTCTATACCATCTTCAGCACGGCGCTGTTGTTCGTGGTGGTCGACGGCCTCGCGTACTACGCCCACCGCTTCCTGCACATCAAGGCGCTGTTCCCCCACATTCATCGCTGGCACCACCGCTACATTGCGACCAGCCCCTGGGTGGTCACGGCGATGCACCCGGCCGAGTTCCTGCTGTTCCAGGCGACGACCTTCGTCCCGCTGTTCATCCTCCCGGTTCACTACATCTCGGCGATCACGATCTTCGTCTATATCCTGGTGTTCAATATCATCGACCATTCGGGCGTCAAGCTGAGCTCGCGCTGGCCGTGGCAGGGGCCGGTCGAATACCACGACGACCATCACGTGTACTTCCACGTCAACTTCGGCCAGTGCCTGCAGATCTGGGACCGCTTCCACGGGACCCTGCGCCGGGTCGACCGTCGCTATGGCATGGACGTATACGGCGGCAAGGGCAAGGCGGCCGACGGGGCGGGCTCCGACGCCGGTAAGCCGCAGTACGTGCGCTACAAGTAGCGAGGACGACGATGATCGGGATTAGCGAGATGACCGGCAATATGCCCTGGGACCTGGCGCAGCACCTGCCGTGGCAGGTGTTCATGAACCCCGCGGAGAAGTGGGCGACGCAGCCGTCGTTCGTGCTGGGGGAGTACCTGTTCATCACGCTGGCGGCGCTGGCCTTCGCGCACGCGTGGCGCCAGGGCGAGCAGCGCCGCAAGCACGTGCTGGTGTGGTTCGCGGCGCTGATCGCCGGGACCGCGAACGACATGATCTTCATGGCGCTGCCGCTGGTGGACAACTTCTGGCAGGCGCAGGCGACGATCATGATCACGCCGCGGCTGCCGCTGTACATCCCCTGCGTGTACGTGTGCTTCATGTACTTCCCGACGGTGTCGGTGTGGCGCCTGGGCCTGCCGCCGCTGGCCCGCGCGGCGCTGACCGGCCTGGCGGGCAGCCTGTTCTACGCGCCCTATGACATCGTCGGCGCCAAGTTCTCGTGGTGGACCTGGCACGACACGGACGCGCCGATCGGCAACCGCCTGCTCGGCGCGCCGATCGGCAGCACGATGTGGGTGATCACCTTCGTGGCGACCTTCGCGTGGCTGCTCAACCGGGTGCTCGACCGCGACCCGGCGGCGTCGGGCAAGACCTTCGCCAAGGGGATCGCGCTGGTCGCCTTGTGCAGCTCGGCGATCATGGTGCTGCAGATGACCGGGCTGCAGCAGCTCGACGGCGGCGTGCCCGGGGTCCGCGCGCTGCTGACGGTGATCGCCCTCTACGGCGCGATCGTGTGGGCCGGTCTGCGCCGGGCCACGCCGGCCGCGCCGCGCCCGCAGGACGCGATCCTCCGCGTGGGGGCCTATGTGTACTTCACCGCGCTGGCGCTGATCCTCGCCACCTTCGAGCCGGGCACCCACCGCAACGAGAGCATGCATCAGACCTACGGGCCCTGTCACGTCGAGGCCACCGATATCACCGGACTGACCCGCTATCAGTATGTGTGCGCCGAGGACTTCGACGAGGACTACCGCTTCGACTGCACCCCGGCCTTGCCGGCGCAGATGAGCGAGTGGTACACGGTGTGCGGCCGCCCGCACACCGACTTCGGCCGCTGGATGGCTGGCGTCGGCGGGCTCGGCTTCACGGGCATCCTGCTTTATGGTTGGATGCTCGGGGGGCTTCGTCGCCGACGCGAATGAGCGCGCGGTCGAGGCGCCTGGAGGGTCACGAATGAAGGTATTCGCGCCGGCCGCCGAGCGCTCGACGGGCGCCAACCTCGCGCGAACGCTCGGCCAGACGGTCCTCTTCTGGGTCGTCTTCATCGGCGTCACTCCGTGGCTGATCGTGCGGATCGAGCGTGAGCTCGGCGTCCCGGGCTTCACGTTCACGGGCCAGCATCTCGTCGCGCTGGCGATCGGGCTGGTCGGGGCGACCTTCAACCTGTGGTCCGGCGTGGCGCTGGCGGTGGTCGGTCGCGGCACGCCCTTCCCGACCCAGACCGCGCGTGAGCTGGTGGTCATCGGCCCGTATCAATACCTGCGCAACCCGATGGCGTTCGGCGGCCTCGGCGTCGGCTTCGCGGTCGGCGTCTATATCGGCTCGTGGGGCACGCTGGCGTATGCCGTGGCCGGTGGCGCGATCTGGCACGCGATCGCCCGGCCGATGGAGGAGCGTGACCTCGCCGAGCGGTTCGGCGCCAGCTACGACCATTACCGCGCGAATGTTCGCTGTTGGTCCCCGCGATTGAGCGCGTATCGACGCCCCTGAACCCATGGCCCGTGCGCTGGTCGCACCCGTCCGCGGGGTGGTCGGGATACACTCGCGGCATGGATGTCCTTCGGTCGCTGTGCATGGCCTTCGTCTCCGCAGCCGCCGTCGCCTGCTCGGGGAGCGAGGCGCCGACGGCGAACAAGCCGGTGACTCCAGCGACGCCTCCGAAGTCGACGCCGGACCAGCCCGCGCCGAAGGATGCGACGCCGGTCGCGGCCCCGGTCGAGGACTGCGTCGAGCCGGTCGCCGCGGAGGCGATCACCTCGGTCATGCGGACCTGGGCGCTGGTCGGGACCTCGGTCGAGCCGGTGTTCCTCGGCAGCATCGGCGAGCTCGTGTTCGTCGCCACGGGCGCCCGTATGTACGACGCGGCCGCGGGCGAGCCGATGGTCGCCTCGACGAGCAACGCGGCCGGGCTGCCGCGCAAGCCGGGGGTGGTCTCGGTGTTCGGCGCGTGGCCGGAGGACGCGTGGCTGGTGACGTTGAAGGGGCCGCACCCGGACGGCGGGGACGGGCAGGAGTTCGAGCTGTGGCGCTGGCAGTCGGACAGGTGGAGCCGTCAGAACAAGAAGGAGCTGTTCGGTGAGGGTCTGGCGGAGGTGTACAAGTGGACCGAGGGGCGTGTGCTCGCGCTGGACTGCAGCGCCCGCCCGCGGCTGGGCTTCGAGTCTTACGGTGCGGAGGGCCCGTTGCCGCCGAGGTTGTCGCGCGTGGGCGGCTCGAGCTCCTGTCCGGAGAAGTTCTTCGCGCTGCCGGCCGGGGACGTGTTCGCCATCGACGATCTGTCGCGGGCGAATCACCTGATGATCCACTGGTGTCCGAGCTGCGGAGATCCTGCCGTGGAGGAGATCCTGCCGCTGCGGCTGTGCGGCGCGCCGCCGACCGTCTCGCTGCGGAGCATCAAGGTCCCGGTCGCGCCGCGTGACGCGATCCTCTCACTGCACGCGCATGCCCAGGAGAGCGGCTTTAGCGGGTCGTTCCTGGTGCGGCGCGAGGAGAAGACCTGGGTGGGCGAGGCGGTGCCCGGGGGCCAGAGCGTCGATACGATGGCGGTGGGCACCGACGGCGCGATCTGGCTGGCGACCGACGTGCTGCTGCGCCGAGAGCCGAAGAAGGGCAAGTGGGAGCGGCACGGCCTGCCGTCCGAGGACACCGGTGACATCGCGCAGATCGTGGTCGTCCGTGACGACGAGGTCTGGATCGTCGTCAAGGAGGCGACGACGGCCGGGGCCGGTATGTGGTCCGTCTATCGCACCGGGACCGAGAAGGGCTCGGCCCTGAACCTCGATAGCGGGAAGCCGCTGCCGCCGAACAAGACCCCTCGATGACCGCAGCGTCGCCCTTCGGGGGCGCGGCGGGCCGCCGTCTTCGTCGGTCTACCTATCCTTGGTGACGAAGGGCCACCGGGGCTTCGCGGCGGGCCTGGCCTTCGCGCCAGGTTTGGCGGCGGGCCTCCGCTTCGCCGCCGGCTTGGCCGTGGGCTTGCGCTTCGCGCCGGAGCGACGGGCGGGCGCCGCCTTCTTCGCGGGCGCCGCCTTCTTCGCGGGCGCCGCCTTCTTCGCGGGCGCCGCCTTCTTCGCGGGCGCCGTCACGGGGAGCGCGAGCCTGGGCGCGCTCGCACCCTGCCTTCTGCCCTTGTAGGTCAGGGTCGCGCGCTCGAAGGGGATGACCTTGCCGTCTTTCTCGAAGGAGGTCTCCTCGATGACGACGAGGCCCGCGCCGACGAGGCCGCCGAGCAGGTGTTCGAAGGAGCGGCGGTCGAGGTCGCCGTCGGGGAAGGTCTCGCGGTGGAGCCTGCCGGTCGCCTGGCCGTCGCCCTCGGCGAGGGCGGCGAGGATGCGGGCGACGTGGGCCTGTTCGGTCTTGCTGGGCTCGCGGAAGCGGCGGGCGATGCAGCGGTCGGGGGCGCAGACGTCACAGATGCCGCAGGGCTCGCCGCTGTCTTCCTGGTCGCCGAAGTGGCGGACCAGGTGGACCATGCGACAGCCGTGGGACGCGGCGAAGCGGGCCATGACCTGGAGCTGGGCGAGCTTGTGGTCGCGCTGGGCGACGTAGGGGGCCCTCCAGGTGGCGGCGCCGCGCGAGACCTCGTCGTCCATTGTTGCGAGCGCGCCGCCGTGGATGACGAGCTTCTCGAGGGCCTTGTCAAAGCAGTCACGATTGATGCCGGCTCGTCGCTGCAGGGTCTCGCGGGCGACCGGCTTCTTCGTCAGCTTGGCGAAGATCGCGTCGAGCTCGAGCGGATCCGGGTAGTCGCGCTCGTGGAAGAATTCGTGGGTCTTGCGGTCCACGAAGGCGTGCATCAAGATCGCCGCCGAGGGCGCGCCGTCGCGGCCGGCCCGCCCGATCTCCTGATAATATCCCTCGAGGCTGCCCGGCAGCGCCGCGTGGATGACCGTGCGCACGTCGGCCTTGTCGATGCCCATGCCGAACGCGGTGGTCGCCACGATGACCTCGCGCTGGCCGGCCAGGAAGGCCGCCTGGACCCGGTCCCGGTCCTTGCTGTCCATGCCGGCGTGGTAGGCCGCCGCCACGCGGGGACCGAGCGCGCCGGCCAGCTCCTCGGCGCTCTTGCGGGTCGGCGCATAGACGATCGCCGGACGGCGCGACCGCTCGGACAGGAGCTCGCGGATCGCCGATGCGCGCTCGCTGGGGTTGCGCTCGAGGACCTCGATGGCGATGTTGGTGCGACGAAAGCCGTGGATGAAGCGCCCGGCGTCGTGCAGCCCGAGCTGGGTGATGATGTCGTCCTGGACCTGGGGCGTGGCGGTGGCCGTGAGGGCGATGATCGGCGCCGGACGCAGGGCGGGCAGGCGCTGGCCGAGCATTCGATAGTCGGGGCGAAAGTCATGACCCCACTGGGAGATGCAGTGGGCCTCGTCGACGGCGATCAGCGCGGGCGTACGCCGGGCGAGCATCTCCGGGAAGCCGGGCACGCGCAGGCGCTCGGGGGCGATGAACAAGAAGTCGAGCCGACCCGCGAGGTAGTCGATGCATGCCTGGCGCGACTCAGCGCGGTCCCTCCCGGAGTGGATGCGCTCGGAGCGGAAGCCCTGCGCCGAGAGCTTCGCCGACTGATCCTCCATCAACGCGATCAGCGGGCTGACCACCAGCGTCGTGCCGCCGCGGGCGACGCCGGGCAGCTGATAGCAGAGCGACTTGCCGGCGCCCGTGGGCATGACGAGCAGGAGGTCGCGGCCGAGCGTGGCGGCGCGACAGACCGTCTCCTGATACGGGCGAAACTCCGCGAAGCCGAACTCCCGCTGCAGCAGGCCGCGCAGCTGGTCCGGGGCGGTGGGAGCGCGGCGATGCTCGCTCATGCTCGGGGCGGCGGACGCTCGCGGCGCTCGCTCCGTCGCGGAGATGGGAGCGGTGCGGTGGGGTGTATTCGCGTTCGGGGGAGGGGACATGACGGGGCCACGCTCAGGAGGGACCGGGAGCTCGCCGGTGGTGACGCGGCCGATGACCCCCGCGACGAAGGCCTCGATCCCGGCCATGAATGTGGGGAGGTCGCCGTCGCCGCGCGACATCCGCTTGAGCTTGGCCTCCCATTCGCCGGTCATGGCCGGGCTCTTGACCTCGGGGTGGACGACCGAGACCAGATTGATGCCCTTGTCGGTGGCCTCGAGCGATTTGCCCTGCCTTATCACATACTCGCGGCGCAGCAGGGTCTCGATGATCTGCGCGCGGGTCGCGGGTGTGCCGAGGCCGAGGTCCCGCATGGCGTCCGAGAGCTCCTTCTCCTCGAGCGTCCGGCCCGCCGTCTCCATGGCGGTCAACAGGGTGCCCTCGCTGTGGCGCGGCGGCGGTCGGGTCTGCCTGGGCACGGCGGTGGCGCCCTGCACCCGCTGCGGCTGGCCGCGGACGAGGCCGGCGGGGAGCGCCTGATCGTCGTTGTCGGGCGCGTCCGTGTCGGTAGATTGTTTGCCCTTCGGTTTGGCGGTCTTCTTGCCGTTGCCGACGTCGAGCACCTTCCAGCCCGCGCGCTCGACCGCGGTGCCCCGGCTCTCGTAGCGGTCGACGATCGCGGGCGGCCCCGGCGTGGTGACGGCGGTGATCACGGTCGTCGCCGAATACACGTGGTCCTCGTGCCAGGCCGCGAGCAGCCGGCGACAGATGAGATCGTAGATCTTCTGCTCATCCGCCGCGAGCGCGCCGCCCCGGGCCGGCGTCGCGGTGGGGAGGATCGCGTGGTGATCGGTGACCCGGGCGTCATCGACGAATCGACGGCCGAGCGGCGTCGTCCCGGTGCCGGGGGCCAGGAGGCCAGGATAGCGATCGCCCACGGCGGCGACCACGGCCCCGAGCGTGGCGGCGATGTCGGTCGAGAGGTGGCGGCTGTCGGTCCGTGGATAGCTGATCAGCTTGTGCCGCTCGTAGAGCGCCTGGGCCACGTCGAGGGTCCTCTGCGCGCTCAGGCCATATAGGCGGTTGGCGTGACGCTGGAGCTCGGTCAGGTCGTACAGCAAGGGCGGCGGCAGCCTGCGCGTCTCGGCCTTGATCGACTCGATCGCGGCCGCACCGGCGAGCGCCCGCGCCACGATCGCCGCGGCCTCCGCCCCGTCCGCCGGGAGGCGCCTGCGCCGGGCCGGATCGTCGTCCTTGTCGCCCGGTACGGGCGGCCGGAACCATGTGCCCTCATAGGCCGGAGCTCGCTTCGGACCATCCGCGAGGGCCGGCGCGAAGCGGGCGACGACCTCGAGGTACTTCTCGGGGACGAAGTTGCGAATGGCCAGCTCGCGCTCGACCAGGATGGCGAGGGTCGGGGTCTGGACGCGGCCGACCGAGATGTCCTGGTCGAGCACCAGGCTGTAGGCGCGCGACAGGTTCATGCCGACCAGCCAGTCGGCGCGGCTCCGGCCGCGGGCGGCGTCGGCGAGCCCGTCGTATTCGGCGCTGCTCCTGAGGCGGGTGAAGCCGTCCTTGATCGCGTCCGGTGTGAGCGACGAGATCCACAGGCGACTGACCGGCTTCTTGCAGGCGGCGGCCTCGTAGATGTAGCGAAAGATCAGCTCACCCTCGCGTCCCGCGTCGGTCGCGCAGACGATCCGCTGCACCGACCTGTCACTCAGGATCCTTCGCACGACCGCGAACTGATCGCGGGTGTCGGGGACGACGACCAGCGGGAACTTCGCCGGCAACATCGGCAGGGTGGCCAGGCTCCAGCGCTTCCAGGCCGGATCGATCTCGTGCGGCTGAGCGAGCGCGACCAGATGCCCGATGGCCCAGGTCACGACGTGGCCCCCGCCCTCGAAGCAGCCGTCGCCCCGCTTCGTGGCGCCGAGCGCGGCGGCGATGTCACGAGCGACAGCGGGCTTCTCGGCGATGACTGCGGTGACCACTGGAAAACGCGGGGTGCAGGCGGCAATGCCGCCCGAGGCCTGGGCGCGCGACCTTAGCACACGGGGGCGCCGCGTCCCGCCCTCACGGGTCGCACCCCAGGCGCTCAGGCCGGGCGTCGGCGCAGCAGGCCGAGGCCGAGCAGCGTCAGCAGGGCCGCGGGGGCCTGACCCGCAGGGGCGCCCGCGCCGTTGCAGCCGCAGCCCCGGCCCTTGCCGTCGGAGCCGTCGGTCTCGGAGCCGGAGCCGCTCGAGTCGGTGGCGGCCGTCGACTCGCCTCCGGTGCTGGCCTCGCTCGTTCCGCTGGTGGGGTCTCCGGTGACGCTGCCGCCCCCGGTGACGCCGCCGCCTCCGGTCTCGCTGCCGCCCCCGGTGACGCCGCCGCCCCCGGTCTCGCCGCTATCCGTGGAGTTTGGCTCGCTGGTGGTGCTATCGGTGTCGGTGTCGAAACTGCCGGTATCGGTCCAGCCGCCGCCGCCGGTGGCGCTGGCGGTCGCGCTCATTGTGAGTATCACGGTCAGGGTGGTCAGGACGGAGAGCGGGGCGAGCCGCGGGAGCGCGCGTGGATGATTCATGGTCGAGGGGTCCATCATTGCATACAGCGTATCCGTCGGCGAGCTCGTCGATCGAGGGCGGTGAATGGCCGGCCTCAGCGGCCCGGCTCGCAGATGAAGCGGGTCTGCGTGCCGAGCTCGACGCGGACCTTGTGCGGCTCCCAGGAGCTCGGGGCGGCCGGGTTCCACACCTTTACCTCGTACTCGCCGGGGTTCAGGCGCACCTCCATGGTGCCGCCGGGCAGGCAGGTGCTGTTGCTGAATTCACAGCGGTGGCGGCACTCGAGCTGCAGGACGCCGGTGCTGTCGGCCATCGACCGCTCGAGGAAGTAGTTGCCGGTCACGGCGACGACCAGAGCGCCGACGGTGAGGGCGCCCCACAGCACGATCGGCCGGCCCGCGGCCCTGGTTCGGGCCGGCCTGGCGTACTTGCCCCAGCTGCGGATGGCCTCGCGGATCTCGTACACCGCGAAGAGCACCAGCAGGGCGGCGAAGGCGAGCATCCAGTAGATCGGCGGGGTCACGACCTCGATCCGCTGGCGCTGGCCCGCGAGCAGCTCCTCGAGCTCGCGCTTGAAGGTCTCGGCGCCGGTCTGTCCGGCCGAGTGCACGCGGATCGACGCGCCCTTGGTGTCGATGAGCGACACGATGTACACGCCGCGCTGCTTGCCGCTGCTCTGATGGACCTCGACGGCGTGGATCTCCGCGAGGTCCTGGCGCGTACGCGAGGTCGGGTACGACTGGACCGTCTCACACGCGGCGGGCGTGCAGGTCAGCCGGGTCTCACGCAGCCCGAACACCGCGGAGCCGGCCGCGAGCGCCAGCATACCGACGCCGATAGCGAGCTTCGCGGTGGGTGACTGCGGTCCGGTCGAGGTGGCCACGGGACCCGATGGTAGCCCGGCGCCCGGCGACCCGGGCGGTGCCAGCTCCGCGCATTTGCGAGCTCGCAGGCGGTAGCATGGGCTGCGGGCGCCAGGTCCCGGGGCCCGCAGCAACTTCACCGCCCGCGGCCTGCGCTGCGACGCCCGCTGCGCCGCCGGGTCCTGAGCCCAGGGCGCGCCTACGGCTTGAAGGCGACCTCCAGTTGACCGGCGAGCACTATGTCCGCGGCGAGCATGCCCTTCTCCATGATGAAGCTCTCGAGGTGGACCTGGCTCAGCTCGCCGCCGACGGTCAGGTGACCGGGCCACACGCCGCCGAGGGCCTTCGTGACGGCGTCGCCGAGCGCGGCGGCCCTCGTGTCGAGCTTCCAGCGCGCGCGGTCCGCGAGCAGCTTGCGCAGCGCCGCGTGGTTGGCGGCCGACAGCTGCTTGAGCGCCTCGTTGTCGGTGTCGACGGTGTAGTCGAGGTCCTTCACCGAGAGCTCGCGCTGCTTGGGATCCCAGTCGAGCTCGCCGGACAGCTTGAGATCGGCATTGAGCGCGCCGCTGACGCTGACCACGAGGTGCAGGCGGCGCGGATGCCTGGCGTCGAATTGATCGCCGAGCGTCACCCGGGTCACCACGATCTCGGGTCCGCCCCTGGCGGCGAGCTGCTTGTCCTTCAGGTGCTTGTTGATCTCGTCACCGAGTGAAGCGAGCGGCACCCGCAGCCGCGCGCGCACCGCGAAGCCCGGCGGCTCCGTCACCGGCTTCAGCTTCGGCAGCGGGGTCGGCTTGGTCGTCGGCTTGTCGCCGAGCTGCACCGCGAGCTGACCCGCGATCGCCAGGTCGACGCGCAGGTCCTTGCCGTCCATCCGCGGCTGCGAGAGGCCGAGCGACTCGGGCCGCGCGACCAGCCACGCGGGCGTCGTGCACAGCGCGCCGGCCTCACTCGGGCAGTTGGCCTGCCCGAGCTTCTGCAGCGACTGCGGCTGCTGCAGCGCGGTCCACAGCTTCTGCGCGTGCGGCTTGAGTCGCAGCGCCTTCTCGAGCTCGCGGTCGGCGTCGTTCAACGCCTTCTCGATCTGCGGCACGAGCTGACGCTCGAGGTTCTTGCGCACCATCGGCGCGATCGCATCCTTGCCGATGCACACCCTGACGATCGCCTTCACGCACACGTCACCGCTCGGCGCCTTGCCGTGATCGATGTCGTCGAGCTCGGCCCTGGCCTTGACGCTGAAGTCGTCCTGAACGCTGAACTCGGCGTGGAACCTCGCGCTGAGCGTCTGCGGCTCGGACTTCGTGCCCCACGACTCGCCCTTGGTGAGCCAGATCCTTCCGCCCAGCGGGTTCTTCGCCGAGACGCGCACGTTGGCCGCGTAGCGCACGCTCACGCCGACCTTCAGCGTGCCATCGGCGAAGCTCGCCTTGATCGGGTCGCGCCAGACCGTGTACTTCAGCTCGACCTTGGTCGGCGCATTCGGGGCGCTGACCGTTCGCCAGTCCTGCTTCGCGGTCTTCACGATCAGCGCGTCGATCTTCGCGACCGACTCCGCGAACGCGACGCGCACGGGCACGACCATGTGCGTCGCCTTCGGCACCTCGGGCTCGGGCCTGGGCTCCGGCTTGGGCTCGGGCTTGGGCTGCGGTTTGGGCTCGGGCTTGGGCTGCGGTTTGGGCTCTGGCTTGGGCTTCGGCGGCGTGACTGGCTTGGGCTTGGGCTTGGGCTTCGGCTTGGGCTGCTCCCGGGCGGGTTTGGGCCGCGTGGCGGGCTTCTTCGGCCTGGGCGTCGCGCTGGCGTGTTGCCCCGACGGCGTCGGGGGCGGATCGTTGTGCACGACGATGCAGCCGCTGCTGCCGAAGACGAGGAGAGTGGCGAGCGTGACACCGCGCATCGATGAGAGTGACATCATGGGTAGCGAGCCTTCTGAGCGCCGATGAGAGCACGTTCCGGGGGCGCGCGGGAGCCCGACGCCGTGATCGGCGGTCGTCGGCTTGGCAATTACTGCGCGAGGCGTCCCGCGTGGGCGCAAGGGCGGCGACCTGCGTGGTCTCGGCCGTCGGCTCGCGGCCTCCCGCCCTCTAGTCTGCGCGCGGGAGATCGCCTAGGCTCCCAGGATGGCCCTATTTGTTCGTCGGAGCGGCTGGGGTGTCGCATCGTCGCTGCTCCTGGCCCTCGGGGCCTGCCCGAAGGGGGGTGGCGATGGGACCTCAACATCGACGGCGACGGCTGGCACGACCGGCACGACCGGCACGACCGGCACGACCGGCACGACCGGTGCGACCACGGCGGGCGCGACGGTGACGACGACCGTCGAGCCATCCACGTCTGGAACGCTCGACCCGTCGACCACCGCCGAGCTGTCGACCAGTTCGACGACGGGGACCATGCCGGAGTCGATCTGCGACCCACAGCCAGAGCCCGTCCTCGCCAACTTTGCCGTCGACGGTGACAACGACGGCGGTGTCGAGGACCTCGACTACCGTGACCACTGCACGGTCTCCAGCGTGGTTCAGGGCGCCGCCCTCACGATCAAGCTCTCCGACTGCAAGGCTGATCCGAACGACCCCGAGGAGCAGCCGAGCAGCCACACGATCGACGTCGAGCTCTCGCCGGGCGGGCCGATCGACCTGGTCGTCGGTGAGGAGGTCTGGCTTCACTATGTCGTGAATCTCTCGTGGTGGTATAATCACGCTTTTACGCTGCGGCGCCCGTCGCAGGAGCTCGTGGTCGCCGGCCTCAGGACCTCCGCAATGCTGCCCGGGCAGCAAGGCGGCCCGCCGGTCGACTTCCTCGACCCCCTGCGCTTGAGCCTCATCGAGGTCTGCCCCTTCGAGCCGATCGAGCCGATCGACAACAGCGAGACAGCCTGCAGCTTCCTCCACTGCGATGGACCCTGTTATCAGGAGCGCCGCGATAGCGTGCGCTTCGAGTGGTCAGGCGGCGCGAGCGTGGATGTGATCGACCGCAGCGCCCAGGTCTGGCCCGACCAGCCCTACTGGGCCGTGGTCAGCGCCGCACGCCACTTCAAGGATACCGGCGTCTGCACGGATCAGCGGAGCCGCTTGTTGCACGTGATGATCCTTCGTAATCAGCCGTAGCGGCGCGCGCATCGGCGCCGTGCGTGAAGCCGCGCGGCGAGAGGCGAAGCCGCGCGAAGCGAGGCGAAGCGAGGCGAAGCCGCGGCCGCCGCGACACCTGAAGTTGGCTTGCAAGATAGATTATGATCTGACTTCATCTCGGCTGGGCTGTACTCGCGCAGCACGACATCCGCTGCGCCTTCGATCGCGCGCCCAGGATCACGCGATCCAGCGCGAATAGCCGATCACACGCCGCGATAGCAGCAGTATGTTCATAACCATCGACACGTTCCGCTTCGTGCCCCCGACAGGCTTCGCCGACGTGACGGGGTACTCCTTCAGAGCGCGCGGCGCCAAGGAGCTCATCGACGTGTCCGCAGGGGTCCTGCCGGCGGGGATCGACACGCTGGACGCCCTCCTCGCCGAGCGGCGCCGCGAGCTCGAGCTCGGCCTTCCGGGCTCGATCCAGATCGACGGCGAGGGCGCGACGGTGCTCGCAGGGCTGCCCGCACGGACCCTGGCCTTCAGCTTCAGCGACGGCGGCGGACGGATCCGCGAGCACTGGGCGCTCGCGCTCGACACCGCGGAGTCGTACGTCCAGCTCTCCAGCTCGGCGCTGGCTGAGGACGAGGCGGCGCGGGCACGCTTCGCCCATGTGGTGGACAGCGCGTCCTGGACCGAGGAGCCGTCCCTCACTCCGGCGGGGTGGGTGCGGCGATGGGCGGGCAAGCTCTGGCTCGACGTGCCCGCCCACCTCCAGCTGCCACGCACATATCGGTTCAATTCGGCCGACGAGGCGATTCGGCTCGAGGTGGCCCACTTCCCGGACGGGGCGCCGCCCGCGATCGAGAGCGAGCTCGCGCAGGACACGGCGCATGGTGAAGTGGTGACGACGCGCTCGAGCCGCGAGCTCCGCGTCGGGCCGCTCCGCGGCGCGCTCCACGAGTTCACGCTGAGCGGCGTCGAGGACGCCGTCACGATCGACGACGTGGTTCGGCGGGCGCACTTCGACATCGGCCACCGCGATGTACACATTTACGGACGGGCGCGAAGGGCGGACGAGGGCGCGCTGGATGCCGCGTTCAATGTGCTCGTGGCGAGTCTCGAGCAGATCGGGCCGAGCCCGGGAGCGAGGCCGTGATGCTCCGGATCCGCAGGGAACAGCAGGAGGTCCTCGGCGCCGCGCAGGTCGCTGACTTCGAGCGGAGGGCGGCGGTCCACCTCAAGAGCTTCTTTCCGGAGGCGTGCGACGAGCTCGGCGACGCGGCGCTGCGCGAGCTCATTCGCTATGGGATCGTCCGCGCGGCGAGCTACGCCGTCGAGGCTGAGCGCGAGGTCACCCTATATCTGGACGTGATGATGACGATCGGGCACGACTTCGATCGTGACGCCGCGCTGCCGTGGGCCTACGAGATCCTGGTCGACCCGGAGCTGCCCGAGCCGGAGCGGAGGATGCGGCGGCTGTTTCGCACGGTGCTCGCGCACGTCGAAGGCACGAGGTGACCGGCATGGCGATCAAAGGCATCACAAAGCTCTCCGCCGCCGGGAAGGCCGCCCTGAAGGGCAGCCCGGAGCCTGTAGGCAGCGTCTGCAAGCCCTGCGAGGCCAAGGAGAAGAAGATCCCGATCGTGTTCGTCCCCGGCGTCATGGGCAGCCGGCTGACCTTCACGGCGATCGATGAGTCATGGGATCCCGACAGCACGTGGGCGATGATCCACTGGCTGCGGATCAGCGCGGCGCGGTCCCGAGACGAGCTGCGTCACAGCACGCCGGCCGTGGTCATGACGAGCGGCAACGACCTCTCGCCGGACGAGTTGAAGCACGGTTACGGCGGTATGGCCATGGACTTCTACGTGCCATTCCTGCGGTTCTTGCGCTCGCAATCGTTCAAGCTGGGCGTGGCTACGCCGGTGTACGCGGTCGGCTATGACTGGCGACAGAGCAACAAGACATCCGGCGCATATGTGGCGAAGGAGATCGATCGCATCCTCGCGGCCGAAGGGGCGAGCCAGATCATTCTCCTGAGCCACAGCATGGGCGGCATGGTCACGCGCTCGGCGATGAAGGACGGGCTCGCGGGCAAGGTCATCGGCGTGGTGCACATCTTCCAGCCGGTCGACGGCGCGCCCGTGCTCTACCGGCGCTTCTTCACCGGCGCGCAGAGCAGCATCGACGGCGGCTTCGGGCTGTCGACCATCCTCGGCAACACGCCGGAGAAGTTCGCCACGGTCTCGAGCGGCATGCCCGGCCCGCTCCAGCTGCTGCCGACGAACAAGTACCGGGACACGGGCGGGGCGCAGTGGCTGCGCTACAAGCAGGGCGGGGTGACCGCGTCCTGGGCGGGCGATGTCTACGAGCTCTACGTCGGGTCGGCCGCGCCGCCGGCGTTGATGAACTTCGCCAGTCCACCGCGGGGGGTCAGCGCGGCGGCGGCCGCCGATCTCAAGGCAAATGTCCTCAAGGCGAGCAGCTTTCACGCGACGCTCGGGCACTATCAACACCCGAAGACCAGGACGATCCACAGCACCGGGCTGGACACCGACATGGCGGTCGTCTTCGATCCTCCGACCCAGCCGGGGCCGCAGCTGCAGACGATCTACACGGAGTTCGGGCCGGTTCATTTCAACGCCCCCCCCGAATGGAAGCACAAGGGCGCGACGCGGGTGCACCGCGCCGAGGGCGATGGCACGGTCCCCGGACCCAGCGCGAACCCGCTGACCCCGAACGTGGCCGTGAGCGGCGTGGAGCACTCGGCCGCCTGCAGCGACGTCAATGTCCAGCGCCGCATCCGAAAGTGGATCGAGGAGCTGCTCTCGTAAGAGCGCCACGATCGCCCCGCGTCGGCGGCCGGCGGGGCGCCGGCGAGCGGCCGCGCGCGCTGGCCAGCGGCCCGGTGGGGAGTTTCGTGCCCTCGGATATAGCGATGGCATGTGTTAGCCTCGATCGCCATACACGCGCCGATACAGTCGAATGTGCCCACGCCGACGCGCCGGGCGCTGCGCCGCTGGGGGGCCCTCGCCGCAGCGCTGCTCTGCCTCGTGCTCGGGCTCGCGGTGCCGGTGATGGTGGGGGTCGAGCTGGGAATGATGGCACTCGTGCTCGGGCTCGCGTTGGCGACCCTGCCGGTGCCGCTGTACGTGACGATGCTGCTGTGGATCGACCGCTTCGAGGCGGAGCCGCCGGAGCTGCTCGGGCTGTCGTTCTTCCTGGGCGCGACGGCGTCGGTGTTCACCGCGGCGGTCGCCAACACGGCGATCCGCGGCTGGGCCGGGGGCGAGCCGGCGCTGGAGGTGTGGGTGATCGCCTCGGGGCCGGTGGTCGAGGAGCTGAGCAAGGGCGCGGTGCTGATCGGCCTGTTCCTGCGCCGCAAGGACGAGTTCGACGGTGTGCTCGACGGCATCGTCTACGCCGGTATGGTCGGCCTCGGCTTCGCAATGGCCGAGAACATCCAGTACTACGGCCACGCCGCGTTCGCGGGCGGGGTCCCTGCGGGCACGCGAATGTTCGTGCTTCGCGGGCTGCTGGCCCCGTTCGCCCACCCGCTGTTCACCGCGGCGACCGGGCTCGGCCTCGGGCTCGCGCTGCGCGCGCGTCGGTCGGGGCTGAAGCTCGCCCTCGGCGTATTCGGGCTGATCGGGTCGGTCGCCTTGCACGCGATCTGGAACCTGTCGGCGATGTACGGCGGCGCGACGCTCAAGGCGACCTACGTGTTCGTGATGGTGCCGGTGTTCGCGCTCGGCTTGCTGATCATCGCGCTCGAGATCCGGCGCGAGGGGCGGATCGTCGCGGAGCAGCTGCTGCGGGAGCTGCGGGCCGGTCTGCTGAGCCCCGCCGAGCACGCGCGTCTCGCCAGCGTGCCCGCGCGTCTCGCCGCCCGTTGGCAGGCGCTGCGACGCGGCGGGTTCGTGGCCTGGAGGGCCTCGGCGCGGCCCCACCAGCTCGCCGGCGAGCTCGCGCTGCTGCGTCAGCGCGGCGCCGCGGGCGAGATCGCGGCGGATGATGCGACGCGCGCGCGCGAGTCTGCCCTCGTCGACTCGCTGATCGCGGCGCTCCGGGCGACCGACGACGGTTGAGCGCCGGCGCGGCCTGGCCGCGTCGACGCTCACCCTGAGGTCAATCCTTACACTTGAAGAACGAGCACTTCCCGGACTTGCATTGAATGCCCTTGGTGCAGGCCTTGCCGTCGGCGAGCAGGTCCTTGCACTTCGCCTTGCCGGAGATCGGGTCGCCGCAGTACTCCCCGACCTTGCAGTCGCCGTTGGACCGGCACTCGTCGGCGTCGGCGCAGAAGCCCCAGGAGCAGCGGTCCGAGGCGCACTGGGAGGCGCTGGTGCAGCCGACGCCGTGGGCCTTGAGCGCCTTGCAGGTGCGTTTGCCCGAGATGGGGTCGCCGCAGTACTGGTTGCTGGCGCAGTCGGGGTCGGTCTGGCACTCGTCGGCGTCGGCGCAGAAGCCCCAGGAGCAGCGGTTCGTGGCGCACTGGGAGGCGCTGGTGCAGCCGACGCCGTGGGCCTTGAGCGCCTTGCAGGTGCGCTTGCCCGAGATGGGGTCGCCGCAGTACTGGTTGCTGGCGCAGTCCGGATCCGTCTTGCACTCGTCGGGGTCGGCGCAGAAGCCCCAGGCGCAGCGGTTCGTGGCGCACTGGGAGGCGCTGGTGCAGCCGACGCCGTGGGCCTTGAGCGCCTTGCAGCTGCGCTTGCCCGCGATGGGGTCGCCGCAGTACTGGCCGCTCGGGCAGCCCGAATCCGCCTGGCACTCGTCGGCGGCCGCGCAGATGAACGCGGAGCAGCGGCCCGTGGCGCACTGGGAGGCGCTGGTGCACGCCGCGCCCTGGGCCTTGAGCGCCTTGCAGGTGCGCTTGCCCAGGACGGGGTCGCCACAGTATTGGTCGCTGGCGCAGCCGGAGTCCTCGGCGCAGTTCGGGCCCCCGCCGAGGTTGTTGGCGAAGGTCTGCCGCGGGATCTGCTTGCCGACGGTGGACTTGGCCTCGGCCTTCTCCCACATCGCGACGAAGGCCGCCGCGCCGTCGTTCTTGAGCTGGTCGACGTACTCGCCCTTCAGTCCGACGACCTCGAGCTCCTTGTGCCACTTCTTCATCATGCCGATGTGGGACAGGCCGTCGGCGATCTCGGTGCCGTACTTATGGAGGTAGTCGGTGCCGAGCTCGCGGCCGCAGTTCGTCATGGTCCGAGAATGCACGCCCTGGGTGACGGTCGCATAGTCGAGCGAGTAGCCGACCTTGAGGTTCCTCTTCAGGAGATAGGCGAGGAACTTGGCCGACTCCGTGCTGGTCTTCGCGCAATTGGCGGTGACGCCGGATTCGCCGTAGTTTGCGGCGTCGAACGGCCCGAGGCGGACCCCGAAGAAGCCGCCGGTCTCGCTGATGTAATTGAGCTCCGTGTCGTCGAAGTCGTACTCGTGGCGAAACGCCTTGGCGTCGGTGCCCGCGCCGGTCAGCAACTCGTTGGGGTTGTTGTGGAGCGCGTTGAGCGGATAGCCGCCGAAGTGCTGGGTGGCGAGGTTGTGCATCTCCTTGCGCGCGGTGCTGGAGACGTGGTCGATGTTGACGATCATCCCCTTGAGCATGGCCTCGCGGACGACGCGCTCGCCGTCGTGGGACAGACCGAGGTTATTGCGCTGGACCTTGTTGTTGTCGGTCCGGAGGCCGCCCGAGCCCTTGAAGCCCGGCGGGAGCGGATAGATGGCGAAGCCGTTGAAGGTGCCGCCGCCGCGCGTGAGCACGTAGTCGGCCATGTTGACCTCGGAGATCTCGCTGAACTTGCCCGCGCATTTGTCGGTCAAGCCCCCGAGCTTGTTGCCCTTGAAGAAGTTGTTGCCGCAATCATTGTTGCAGAAGTTGTGGCCTTGCTCGTTCTTGAGCGGGAACGGGCCGACGTTGTCGTCGTAGTAGAAGCAGCCGGAGATCGCCTGGGTGGCGCGGATGGTCTTGCCCCCCACCGAATCGTTTGAGTGGTAGATGTCGGCGCCGGCCAGGCGGCTGTTGATCTTGTGGGCGAGGTAGAAGGTGCGCACGCCCTTGTCGTAGTAACGATTGAGGCGCTCGACGGGGTCGAAGGTGCGGTCCTCCGCGCCGAAGGAGTACTCGGACTCGATGCCGAGGACGATCGCCAGCTTGTCGGCGTTCACGATCCGCCGCGCGTCCGCGGCCGTATACGCGATCTCCATCCACGAGCTGTTCGCCGCCGCCCACGCCTTGAGCGCGTCGAGCTGGCGCTCGAGGGACGCGAGGCTGTCGCCCTTGGAGCAGGGATAGCCGTCGCCGCCCGTCCCGCCCTTGCCCTTGTTGGCGTAATAGAGCTGCTCGCACATCGCCTCGTTCTCGACGGCGAAGGCCACCATGATCCGCATGCGCGAGTCCTGGAACTCGGCCTCCGTGGGCTTGAACGCCTCCTTGACCCACTCGGTGCTGTAGCGGAGGTGGGAGTTGCTGTCATGGACGGGGCCCTTGAGGCTCGCGTGGTCGCCCATGTCGGAGCCGAGGCTCCCGGTCGCCGCCGTGATGTTGCCCTTGACCTCGCCGTGGTCGCAGCCGCTGAGCATCTTGCAGCCCCCGCACTCGGCGGTGTAGCCCTTCTCCATGACGCCGTTGCGGAAGTTGCCGGGCGCGCCGGAGAAGGCGTAGTTCCCGCCGAAGGCCATGCCGTAGGTCGGGTGCTCGTGGGTGAGCACATAGCCGTCCTTGACCGGCGCGGGCTTGACGACGGGCTTGGCGACGGGCTTGCCCGCCGGGGCCGGGAGGTCCTTTGCGGCCGGGCTGGCGCCGGGCTTATTGAGCTCGACGCGCTGCATGGCACCATCATTGAAGACGCCGTCGTCTTGTCCGCCCTCGCCGCTACAGCCCTGCGACGTGACCAACCCGAAAGCGACTAGACCGATGTAGAGCTGCGGTGCGTTCGTCATGGTACCCTCGTTGCCAGCGGTGGTCACAGGCGACCACAGCGCACTTTACCGTGAAGCTGTGGGGCCGGCGATGGCCAAGTCGGGTCGCGCTATTGCGTCCGTCTTCGCGCGGCCGAGGGCGGTCGTGGTTGTAGGCGAGGGCGCCGGTGCTGTCGGTGTGGCCGGAGATCTCGACGCGCACGCTCGGGAACTCGAGGAAGACCGCGCGCAGCACGCTCTCGGAGCGCTCTCCTTCGGTCGGCGGTGAACCGCTCAGAAATACGACTTCAGCGGGCCCCGGCGCCGAACATCACAGGTCGCGCAGTGAAGACCGCCGCCGAACACATAGTGGTCCTTGAAATCGACGGGGATCGGCCGGAGACCGATCTCGCGGAAGAAGCGGATCGTCGGCTCCTCCGAGGCCTCGACGACCACCCGCTCGGAGTCGATCATCAGGATGTTCATCGACAGCCAGCAGCTCGACATGTGGAACTCCGCCACCGCCACGCCGCGGGGCGGATACAGCACCTCCCAGCGCGCTCGCTGGAACATTTCGAGCACCTCCGGGGACAGACACGGCCGGTCGGGGCAGGAGAGCACCCGCCCCTCCCCGATGGGGACCCAGGTGGCGTCCATGTGGACCGGACCCGGATCCCGGAACCGCACCCGGTGGACCCGATAGTTCGGCGCCAGGTGGCGCTCGACCCACTGGATCCCCAGCTCATTGGTTACCTGGCTGCGCTGGGCCAGGATGTCGCGTCCAAAGCGCGTGAAGTCGGCGGCGTCGAAGCACGGCTCCGACTCGGTGGTGATGAAGCGGCCGTTCAACGGCCCCACCGTGTCCGGGACACCGGCCTCACCGCGGAACCAGGCCATGTCCTCCTCGGGATAACCCCAGTCGTAGAGCGCGTCGGCCATGCTCGTCTTGGGAGCCGCCGTCCACCGCGCGCCGCGCTGCCAATACTCCTGCACCAGCGGCCGGTAGCGCAGGTGCTCGAAGTAGCGACAGCGCTGGGACATCGGCGCCTCGATGATCTCATCCCCGACCACCAGCAGCACATCCCGGACATCGGCGTTGAAGAACCCCGGGGTTTCGAAATGCGGGGTCCTGGCCACCCGGGAGCCGTAGTCCACGGCGCAGGGGCGGCGCACCTTGACCCCCTGGTCCTCCAACACCCGCTGCAGGTTGTCGAGGGCAGCGGCGGCCCGCTTCACCATCTCGATCGGGTAGGGCTGCCCGGCCCGCTCCCGGTAGAAGTCCCAGTACTCCTTGCGGACGAAGGCCTTCATCTCGTGGGTGAGCGCGGGGACCGAGACCCCGTCGATGGTTCCCACGATGATCTCTTCGAGGGGATCCCACTCATTGTAGCTGCAGACTGGAATTTCCACGCTCCGCCTTTGTTCGAATCAGGTTGGTGCTGGGTGAGAGGGCTGGTGCGAACCGCCTGCTCCTGCGGGCTCGGCTGCCAGGCCTTGCTGCGGGAATGGGGCGAAGGGTAACAGGGGCAGGAGCCTGGGGGAAGGGAACCCGACCCGCCGCCTGCATGCTCGTCACGGGCCCCATCGAGGCGCTACCTGGGGGGCTGCTGGATCGGCTCCCGCTCTCCGCCTTCGATGTGGCGCTCGCGCTGCGCATCTCCTTGGCCGCGGCCTCGGAGTTCGTGGAGGCGTCGTCCAGACCGCGCTGGTCCTCAAGCACCTTCGGGGAGCGCAGGCGGGGGCGCGCACCGGGCCGGTGTGGCCGGTGAACAGATGCGTCGCGTTCGGCGTGCCGTCCGGGGCGATGCCCACGAGGTGGACGCGGCCGTCGTCGGCGGCGAGGGCGAGGCGGTCGCTGTTCGGGCTCCACTGCAGCTCGGTCAGCGGCGGGCCCGGTGTAGCGGAAAGCCGGTCGGGCCCGGCGGGTCGGCGGGTCAACGAGTGACTGCGCAGCCGCGCCCCGTCGTCGCCGCCTGCCAGCCCTGCTGGCGGCGCGCGAGGGCGAAGAGCACCTGGCGAGCCGGGCGTCGCGCTACGCTGTTTAGCAGCCGCCCTGGAGAGCACGACCACCGCTTCCTGGCGACGCGGACCGCGGGCACCTTCGCGCCGCTC
>Ga0209480_10000503_pt1 | contig 32331 bp, 30 predicted proteins | sample JI61114C2DNA_FD_187501 | JGI IMG/M metagenome (GOLD analysis project Ga0209480, IMG submission 187501) | Wastewater effluent complex algal communities from Wisconsin, to seasonally profile nutrient transformation and Carbon sequestration -... | ecosystem: Engineered > WWTP > Effluent > Algae... | reverse complement strand
TGGTGTATTGTTCCAATTGAATTTTTTGTTGAGAGGTCACAGCATTATTAAGATTGGTTGGAATAATCTGGGGATAAAATCAGATATTATTTTTAACGTGATAAAAGTTTCAGGTGGTAGTATTCTTCAATTTATTATAGGGTCGGCCAGTTGGATATTTCTGATGAAGTTGATGTCTACCTTTGGCGAAAATGCAGTAGCGGGATACACCATTGCCATACGGGTATTCATTTTCACACTCTTGCCATCTTGGGGATTGGCCAATGCAGGGGCAACTCTGGTGGGACAAAATCTTGGCGCTCAGCAACCGGAGCGGGCCGAGACATCGGTATGGAGAGCTGCATACATCAATGCATTCTTTATGGTCTTTGTCACGATTTTATTTCTGACGATTGCTCCACAGATTTTAGGATTATTTACGCAACAACCAGAAGTTTTGAAATATGGGGTTCAGGCACTTCGCTATGTGAGCCTGGGCTATATTTTCTATGGCTACGGAATGGTGGTTGTGCAAGGGTTGAATGGTGCCGGAGACACCTATACACCCACTATCCTTAATATATTTGGCTTCTGGATATTTCAAATACCGTTTGCCTATCTGGTGGTCAATCTCCTTGACTGGGGACCCAAAGGAGTTTTTATTGCCATTGTATTGGCAGAAACTTTTATGGCTGTTGCCGGAATTCTAATTTTTAAAAGAGGAAAGTGGAAGACGATGAAAGTGTGATGGCAGTCAATGGTCGATAATCCATAGTAAGCAGAATTTTACTATGGGCTATCGACTAACTGCTATCGACTCTCTGCTATCGACTCTCTGCTCAAGATTTTTTAAAAGCCGATTTCACCGCATTATTTAATTCTTCGCCTGCTTTCTTTAAGCTTACCTCTACTTCTTTCCAACGCTCTTTGTTTTCCGCTTCTTTCTTAATTTTCTCAGCAGCTACTTTCAGTTCATCATATTTTTTCTGCATGTCCACTTCGGCACGTGCTCCAGCATCCTTTAACTCAACCAGAAACTGATCGAATTTTTTACCGAATTCCTTAAAAAACTTTTCTCCTTTTCCTTCTGAATTTGCTTCCATACATGGTTTGTTTAATAATACTAAACTAAAGTCTACAGCCCATAGTTCCATAGTAGATTCGCTATTATTTACTTTGAATTTAATACTATGGACTATTAATTTATCGAAAATGACTTGGGCTGACGGATGTCTTCCTATAAATTTGGTTTGGATCAAACGACTGCGCGATGAAGGCAAAAATTATCTCCCTGTTACTTGTACTATTACTCATGGCATGTGCCAGTAATCAACCTAAATCATACAAACCGAAATATAAAAAACCTGATCCCAGCAAACCGATGCCCTGCCCACTTAAAGATTGCTAACCTATGAGAAAGATTATCATCGCGATTGATGGATTTTCGGCCTGTGGCAAAAGTACTACTGCTTTTCAGGTGGCACAGGATTTAAACTACAAGTACATTGATTCTGGTGCTATGTACCGGGCAGTAACACATTATTTTCTTGATCATCATGTGGCGATAACTAATCCAAAGGAAGTAAGCAAAGCGCTTAGCGAAATTAGGATTACGTTTATTGTTAATTCAAAAGGAATAACAGAAACGTTTCTTAATGGCATTAATATAGAGTGGGAAATTCGCAGAATGAGAATTTCGGAAAATGTGAGCCAGATTAGTACCATTAAAGCCGTGCGGGTAGCTATGGTTGAGCAACAACGCAAGCTGGGTAAGCATAAAGGAGTGGTGATGGATGGCCGCGATATTGGATCGGTGGTTTTTCCGGAGGCAGAATTAAAAATCTTTTTGAAAGCAGATATTCTTGTGCGTGCTTTTAGAAGACAAAAAGAACTTTTAGAGCGCGATGATTTGGTGGACATTGACTCTATTATTGAAAACCTTCAAAAGCGCGATGAAATCGATAGCACCCGAGCCGAAAGCCCACTTGTAAAAGCCGTTGATGCTCAAGAAATTGATACCACTCACATTGCCATAGATGAGCAGGTTGACGAGGTTATTCGCATGGCTTTGAGTAAGATGATTGCAGCTAAAAAACTCAAGAGTTAAACAAGCGGTAAAACCTTATTTTCATTGGCAATTTCTTTACTGAAACTACCTTTGATGGAAGAATTTAATTGCTAATTTTGCCCCGTTCTAAAACTTAATTTTAGTGCCATTTTAAGCATGGGTCAATTCATCCGACTAAAAAAGGGTTTCACCATTAATTTGAAGGGCAAAGCCGCTCCTAAGTTGGTAGAAATCGAACAACCCGAAACCTTTGTTATTAAACCAACCGATTTTCAGGGTTTGTATATTCCTAAACCAGTTGTAAATGTTGGTGATACTGTTAAAGCCGGTTCGCCACTGTTTCATGACAAGCACCATGAAAATATTATTTATACTTCACCAGTAAGTGGTGAAGTAGTTGAGGTGAAGCGTGGTGAAAAGCGAAAGCTGCTTGAAATAAAAATTCTTGCCGACAAAACGATTGAATATTTGCCCTTCAAGAAATATTCAGTTTCGGAAATTGCAAACCTTCCTGCTGCAGATATAAAAGCTCAGCTTCTCAATTCAGGAATCTGGCCTTCACTAATTCAACGCCCTTTTGGCGTTGTTGCTGATCCGGCAGTAACACCAAAATCCATTCACATCTCAGCATTTGATACGCATCCTTTAGCTCCTGATTACAGTATATTATTCAAAGGACAAGATCAATATTTTCAGATTGGAGTAGATATTCTTAAAAAATTAACATCAGGAACTGTACATGTTAATACACATGCTACCAGCGAAATATCTACGGTATTCTCTCAGGTTAAAAATGCAGATGTTAACAAATTTTCAGGTCAACATCCGGTTAGTTGTGTGGGTGTGCAGATTCATCATTTAGATCCAATTAATAAAGGAGACATTGTTTGGACTCTTAGCCCGCTTGGCGTTATTCAAATTGGTAAACTTTTCGCCAATGGTGTTTATGATGCTTCACGTATCGTTGCCCTTGCGGGATCAGAGGTTAAGAATCCACAATATTATAAAACATATACAGGAGCTTCCGTGAAGAAGTTCATTGAAAATAATCTTAACAATGAGCATGTTAGGGTTATTTCTGGAAATCCCCTAACGGGAACAACCATTGGCAAAGAAGGATACTTGGGGTATTTCGATCATCAGATTTCGGTTCTGCCGGAAGGCGATTATTATGAATTTATTGGATGGATTACACCCGGTGCACGTAAGCTTAGCTTCCATCGCTCTTTAGGGTTGTTTTCATTCTTGTCGCCAAATAAAGAAAGAGTGGTTGATACGAATACGCATGGTGAGCCACGCGCGTTTGTTCTAACCGGAGTTTTTGAACAAGTAACTCCTATGGATGTTTTGCCAACGCAGTTGCTAAAAAGTATTTTGGCTGAAGATATTGATGAAATGGAAGCGTTGGGAATCTATGAAGTAATTGAAGAAGATTTAGCCTTATGCGAGTTTGTCGATGTATCGAAGCATAATGTACAAGATATATTAAGACAAGGGCTTGAATTAGTTCGAAACAGTTAATACGGGTGCGATGAATTTTTTGAGAAATCAGCTTGATAAAGTAAAGCACAGTTTTGAAAAGGGTGGAAAACTGGAGAAGTATTATTATGCCTACGAAGCAATTGATACTTTCTTATACGCACCCAATACAACCAATGGAGCAAAAGGCGCGCAAATTCGCGATGCCATAGACCTTAAGCGATTGATGATGACGGTTATCGTTGCTATGCTTCCGTGTTTGCTTTTTGGAATCTGGAACGTTGGACATCAACATTTCTTGGCGATTGGTCAGGCGGGTGCAACAATGGGTGATAAATTTTTGGTTGGAGCAATACAAGTACTTCCTGTTGTTGTTGTTTCCTATGGAGTAGGACTTGGTATTGAGTTTTTGTTTGCAACACTTCGCAGGCATCCGGTTAACGAAGGTTTTTTGGTTACAGGTATGTTGATACCCTTGGTAATGCCACCTGATATTCCTTTGTGGCAAGTTGCCGTTGCAACGGCATTTGCTGTTGTTATTGGTAAGGAGGCCTTTGGCGGAACGGGTATGAACGTAGTGAATATTGCACTTACAGCGCGTGCTTTTTTATACTTTGCTTACCCAACTGATATTTCAGGAAGTGTTTGGACGTATTTAGGCGATAGTTCAGCAGTAGCAGGATATTCAGGAGCCACACCGTTATCATTAGCTGCAGATGCGGCAACAACAGGTTCAAATGTAATTACTTCATTAAGTTCATTTGGTGCTGGCTGGAACGAAGGAGTTTATTCGTTCTCCAATTTATTTCTAGGATTAACACCAGGTTGTATAGGAGAAACCTCAACGCTAATGTGTTTGATTGGCGCTTTTATTTTAATAGCAACAGGCGCGGGAAGTTGGAAAATAATAGTGAGTGTATTTGGAGGCGCCTATGCGATGGGCTTGTTATTGAATTTATTTGGGGGCAACACATATATGGAAATGCCAGCTCAATATCATTTAGTAATTGGTGGCCTCGCCTTTGGAGCAGTGTTTATGGCAACCGATCCTGTTACGGCCTCACATACTGAAACAGGAAAATGGTTTTACGGAATGCTTATTGGAATGTTAACCGTTCTAATACGCGTATTTAATCCGGCTTATCCGGAAGGAATCATGCTTGCGATTTTGTTGATGAACGTCTTCGCACCGCTGATTGATTATTTTGTAGTAAGTTCAAACAAAAAACGAAGATTACAACGTGCGACAGTCTAACCTCTATATTATACTTTATGCAGCCGCCATTACCGTGGTGTGTGGAGGCGCGCTGGCTTTTGCCTCTCAGGCGTTAAAACCTATGCAAGATGCCAATGTTGAACTTGAACGCAAGCATAACATTTTAGCAACCGTAATGGAGCTGAAGAAGGGTGACGACATTAACGCTATCTATGCAGCCAAAGTAAAAGAAAGCGTGATTACCTTTGATGGTAACGTGAAAGAAGGAGTTAAAGCAGTTGGTGTAGACATAGCAAAGGAATACAAAAAGAATCCTAAAGACCGACTATTGCCGGTTTATGAATTCAGGTCAGAATCGGATTCTACAAAAATTGAAAATGTAGTATTGCCGCTTTACGGATTTGGTTTGTGGAATGATATCTGGGGTTTTGTCGCTTTTAAATCTGATCTTAATACTATACAGGGAGTAAAACTTCAACACAAAGGTGAAACACCAGGTTTGGGTGCGCGTATTGAGTCTGAAGAAATACAAGCTCGGTTTAAAGGCAAGTCAGTTTTTGATCATAATGAATTAAAGTCGGTAGCCATACAAAAAGGTGAAGGCAATGATTACTCCAGCGATCCACACAAAGTGGATGGCATGTCGGGCGCAACACTAACAGGAAAAGGTGTAAACAATATGTTTGTTGACTATTTAACCTGCTACAAAAATTATTTACAGAAGAATCAGCAAAACTTATCACTAAATACTAATTTATGAGTACTGCCGTAGCTGAAGTGGAAGTGATTGAAAAATCTGAACCACTATTTTCAAAGAAGAATAGAAAATTAATTACAAATCCACTGGATATAGATAATCCAATTACTGTTCAGGTATTGGGTGTTTGCTCAGCTCTTGCTGTCACCACTCAAATGAAACCTGCTATTGTAATGACCATAGCGCTTACGGTTGTTACGGCAAGTTCAAATGTTATTATTTCAATGCTTCGAAATACAATTCCAAGTAGAATTCGAATAATTGTGCAATTAGCCATTGTTTCACTTTGGGTTATTCTGGTCGATCAACTTTTAAAAGCATATTCATACGACTTATGGAAACAGCTCTCTGTATATGTTGGTCTTATAATTACAAACTGTATTGTAATGGGTAGGCTCGAAGCTTTTGCAATGGCCAATAAACCCGGCCCTTCCTTTTTGGATGGTATTGGAAATGGGTTGGGATATGGAGTTATTTTATTAATCGTAGGATTTTTTCGAGAAGTTTTAGGAGGAGGCTCAATTTTTGGTTTCAAAATTTTTGAAGCTATGGGTCTTCATTATAAAGGGAATGGGTTGATGTTGCTTCCTGCCGGTGCTTGTTTTATTGTGGGCATAGTCATTTGGGTGCAGCGTTCAATTAATGGTTATCGAGAATCTCATTAATTTTAAAACCGTATGGAAAATTTAGTAAGCATTGGAGTTCGCTCTATTTTTGTAGACAACATGATCTTTGCCTATTTTCTAGGCATGTGTTCCTACTTGGCTATTTCCAAAAAAGTTAAAACTGCATTTGGGTTAGGTGTAGCAGTAGTATTTGTGCTGGGTGTAACCGTTCCTATTAATTGGTTGATACAAAATTATGTACTTAATACAGGTGCTCTGGCTTGGATAAGCGATGATTTTAAAAATATTGATTTGAATTTCTTACAATTCATCATATTTATTTCGGTGATAGCGGCTGTGGTTCAACTTACTGAAATGGTTGTGGAGAAATTCTCACCTGCTCTTTATGGAACGTTAGGTATTTTTCTTCCGCTTATAGCAGTTAATTGTGCTATTTTGGGAGGTGCACTTTTTATGGTAGGTCGTCCTTACAATTTGGCAGAAGCATCCGTGTTCGGGCTTGGCTCGGGTATTGGTTGGATGCTTGCTATTGTTGCTCTTGCTGGAGTGCGCGAGAAAATGAAATATTCAAACGTGCCTGGCCCTTTAAAAGGATTAGGTATTACATTTATTGTGGTTGGATTGATGTCGTTAGGTTTTTTAAGTTTCCTCGGTTTTTCCATTTAAAAAGATAATAACTTAATGAAAGGCTTCCGATTAATAAAATCGGAAGCCTTTTACTTTTGCACCATGAGAAACACAGTTAGAAGACTTGCCCGATACTTTTTTAGTGGAATGTTATTCATTGTTCCATTAGTTGCAACGGGCTACTTCATTTTTCTTTCCTTCTCCTGGCTCGATGGTTTGCTTAACCTTCCTTATCCAGGGCTAGGCTTCCTGATCATTTTTGGTGTGATTATAGTTTTTGGGTACATCACATCAACCTTTGCGTTGAATGCTGTTACTGATTGGATGGATCATTTGATAAACAAAATTCCTTTTGTCAAACTTATTTATTCTTCTGTTAAGGATTTGATAGGAGCCTTTGTTGGCGATAAACGCAAGTTTAATAAGCCGGTATTGGTAACTATTAATAAAGAGAATGGATTACATCAAATTGGTTTTGTAACCCAAGAGGATCTTACAGAATTAGGCATAGCCGATATGGTGGCCGTTTATTTTCCCCACAGCTATGCCTTTTCAGGAAATCACTTTCTTGTTCCAAAAGAGAATATTAAACCACTCAATATTTCGGGTCCTGTGGCCATGAAGTTTATTGTTTCGGGAGGAATCTCCGGTTTTAAGGAAGTATAGTAGATTTTGACTCTTCTTTTTTCTTTAAGAGATAGAGTAGCGATGCAGAAATTACTAACGAGAAAGCTTCGGTAATTAACCAGGTAATTACAAAAGAGTTTGGCGCACCGTCAAGAAAAATACCAGACAGCCTACCAAGTACAAATCCAGCAGTGTACAAGATTACTAATAACAGGGCGACTTGTTCGTTTTTAAATATTCCCCAAAGACAAAAGATACCAAAGACTAAATGCATTCCGCCATATACTGCCCGCATAGAACTGAATGCACTGATGTTATTAAGGATAATGCCAACATTGGATAAAACTGCTTGTGGAGAGGCAAGGGCTTCAACTCCTACTTTGCAAAATGCCAAACCCATTAGACCCAGAAAAATTTGTGCTACTCTTTTTGTAATCATACTTTTTTGATTCAAAGATATGTTGGTCTTTAAATCAAGGAAGTGATAAATTGTGACATAAACAGGACAGTTTGCGACACATGTACACCCACATGCCTATTATTCGTGATATTTTATATGGAGCAACGAGCTATGGTGCGAGCTTCTATGAGATGTGCGATGAACTTGAGATTTCTTTGGATGAATTGAACGATTCTGAAAAGTATCTTGACTTCAACCAGGCTTATAAGTCGTGGGAAGTAGCGCTAAGTGCAACGAATGATAAATTACTTGGACTTCATTTAGGCGAGAAGACCAACCCGACTATTCTAGGGCTAATCGGCCATTTGATGCAAAGCAGTCCAACCTTGATTTCGGCTTTTCAAAGTGTTTGCCAGTACAGTAAGGTGGCAACGGATATGTTTTATTATGGATTGAAAGAAACGGACAAAGAATTTAGGCTGACGTTTCAACCCACAGAGGCTTGGATAAAAGTATCTCAAATATCGGCACGGCAAGCCGTTGAACAGGCAATGGCTGGAACACTGAATGTATTTAAACTATTGGCTGGCAAAAATATATTTCCTGTTAATGCTTGTTTTCAATTTTCCAGGCCAAAGGAGATTGGCGAATATGAACGAGTTTTTCAGTCTGCTCTAGAATTTGATTCAAATAGAAATGAATTAGTTTTCAATCACGATGATTTAAGCATGCCTGTAATTAGCTATGACAAATCTTTGCAGGCACTTTTTGATCAACTATTAACGGAACGGATTGAATTATTTTTTAGGACGGACAGGTTTTCAGATCGTGTATGCAACTTTTTACTTAAAGAGTTTAAAACACAAATACCACCTATAGAAATCGTAGCAGCAAGAATGAATATGACGGCCCGAACGTTTCAACGAAAATTAAAAGAAGAGGATGAAACTTATCGAAAACTTTCTCGCAGGCTAAGAAAGGACATGGCCCTCAAGTTGATTCAAAATTCAAATTATAAAATGGAGGCTATTGCAGAAATACTTGGCTATTCAGAAGCGAGTTCGTTTCGAAGGGCCTTTAAGAGTTGGCCCTAATTAATTACCCCTGAGCCAATCAATTCATCTGTTTGATACCAAGCAACAAACTGCCCTGGAGTAACTCCACGCTGAGATCTATCAAAGATTATATATAAACCATCCTCTCTTTTGTAAAGCGTGCAATTCTCCAAAGGTTGACGATAGCGAATTCTAGCTTGATAAGGTTTTGATTCTCCAACCTTTAATTTCAAATCCTCACGAATCCAATGTTCATCAGCACTAGGAACGAACAAACCTTTTCTATAAAGTCCTGGATGATCATCACCACTGCCTGTATAAATTAAATTTAGATTGGTATCAGTACCAATCACAAACAATGGTTTTTCATAACCACCAATGTTCAATCCTCTACGCTGACCAATAGTATAATAATGAGCCCCATTGTGTTCACCCACTACATTACCAAGTTCAGGCACTAGTTTATAAGGTGCTGTGATCGAAACCAGATCACTTGATTCAAACCCATTTTTAAACGCTGACGAATCAAATGGAATTTCAATTACTTTTCCCTTTTTTGGTTCAAGCCGTTGTTGTAGAAAATCGGGTAAATGTACTTTACCGACAAAGCATAAGCCTTGTGAATCTTTTTTCTCAGCGGTAGCTATACCGGCATCTTTTGCAATGCTTCTTACTTCAGGTTTTAATAATTCCCCAATAGGAAAGAGTGCCTTTGATAATTGCTTCTGAGTAAGCTGACAAAGAAAATAGCTTTGGTCTTTGTTCGGATCTTTTCCGGCAAGTAGCTGAAAAATTTGCTTGCCATCTTTTTCAATTTCTCCTTTTCGGCAATAGTGCCCGGTGGCAACATAATCGGCACCCAGTTTTATAGCAGCATCTAAAAAAACATCAAACTTAATTTCTCTATTGCATAAGATATCAGGATTGGGCGTTCGACCAGCCTGATATTCGGCAAACATATAATCTACAATTCGCGTTTTGTATTCTGCACTTAAATCAATGGCTTGAAAGGGTATTCCTAAATGTTGTGCAACAATCATGGCATCGTTGCTGTCGTCCAGCCAGGGACATTCGTTACTGATGGTTACCGTGTCGTCATGCCAATTTTTCATGAACATACCAATAACTTCGTAGCCTTGCTCTTTCAGCAAATAGGCTGCTACACTGGAGTCCACTCCGCCTGATAACCCAACAACTACCCTTTTTTTCATTACTGCCTTGCCAATAAGTGTGCAATTTGACTAAATAATAAGATTAATGAATCCTTTACTCCCAACATTTTATTCGAGGGATTTGTCCCCGATCATTAAATTAAAATTTATCAGTTTTCGGCCCGGCCTTCTATTACCGTAATCTTCTCTTGATTTGAGAAGGGCTTGCCAGTGATAGTTAATCCATCGATTCGGATACTTAGTTCACCAATGTCATCTGAACAATAAAATTCAACCATAGTTTTTCCACTTGAATTAATCTTTATAGTCGGATTCCAGTAAATCGTAGATCTGAAATCAGGCAAATTTAAATTTTGTTTATCGGTATGTATTGCTTCTTTAAAATCAATAGACTCATTAAGCCCTTCGATTAATTTAGCAGGATCATTTAAAGGCTCTCTTGCATTTCCATTTTTTGTTTGAACAATCACGATGCCATTTTTTCCGAGCAGGCCAAGCGGAATTAATTTCTTAGGATCCTTCACGATCTCAATTTTTATTAGGTCTATCGGCTTGAGCGATAAAAAAAAGGCAGTGTTTTTTGTTGCTATCCCATCAATAATATAAAGCGGATCATAGTTTGAGCAATTGAAGTATATATAGGAAATACAATTGCTAGCAGACCTTACAAGAAATTAAACAGTTATTTATTTTTCAAGGCCAAATTTTCACTTAATAATTCATTTACAATTTGATTGAATCGATCTTTAAACTGCTCGTAATAAATTCCTGTTCCGGGTCCGCTAAAGCCAGTGTGTATGTGCTTCACGTTACCATCTTTACCAATAAAGATGGTAGTAGGGAATGAGATAATATGATTCAAAGCGGGTAATGTTTCTCCGGCCTTCTCTTTATCATTAACACCGGCAATCACAAAACTATAGTTCACATTCAATTTTTCTTTCATAATGGAAACTCGTTTGCTGGCATAATCAAAATCTGGTTTACGTTCGTAGGCTAAACCCAAAACTTCAACGCCTCGATTTTTATTGACATCATACCATGAGCTGAGAAATTTTGTTTCATCCATACAGTTTGGGCACCACGTTCCGAAGATCTGAACGATCACAACTTTGTTTTTGAATTGATTATCCAATAGACTAATCATATTCCCAGATTGATCAGGAAAACTAAAGTCAAGTGTTTTATAACCAGGTTTCAAAAATGTAAGCGATTCTGCATTAGGCATTATTGCATTTTCATTCCGCACCCCTTTAAAAGATTCTAACGATGTTTTTCCGGAATAGAAATTTCCTTTAAGCGAATCGCCTTCAAGGTGTGCTTTGAAAACAAACGAATGATTGCCATCAAATGTACTTAGCATTAATTCATTGCCAACTGCATTACCTTGTAGGTAACGATAGTCTCCTGTGGGAGTTAAAAAAGTTCCTTCAACATTATTTCCGGTTTGTTTAAAGATGCCAACGGAAGGGTAGGTTTCAGTTGGACTTTTAAATTGAAGTGAAAATTTTCCTGAAAAATCAATCGAAGTATTTGTTTCTGTTTTTACAAATCTATGAGTATCGCCAAAGGTTGCCACAAAAGGAAGGGTAGCGGATGGATCATAATTTTTGACAAAACTCCCCACCAGTTTATCACCTTCAATTTTTGCCTTTAATTCCGAATCAAAAATATGCATGACAATGCGCACCGAATCATCAATAATAGATAGTTCATCCAGTGTTATTTTCTCGCCTGCATTAACAACAAAGGCTTTGTAGGTATTGCCAACTTTTTCGATTTCCAGTCCAAAAGGGAGCGGCACATTTTACATTTCAACAACTCCGCGCCAAGCACCGGTTTTTAATTGAGTGGGTTTAGATGAACAAGCAGCAAGATTTATGAGAAGTATAAATAGAGTAAAAATCCGCATAGTTTTAAATTATCATAACACAACGCAAAAATGTGATAAATGATTCTAAATTAGTTGTCGGATGTCCGATATTTCATTCTTTAACAAATTAGTTTTAGTTTGTCATGTTAGTGCTAACAAATCAATTATGTTTCAAAATCTTAAAGTCCTTGAATTAGCATCTGTGCTGGCCGGGCCAAGTGTTGGGCAATTTTTTGCGGAGCTTGGAGCGGAAGTAATAAAGATTGAAAACCTAAATACCGGAGGCGATGTAACCAGAACCTGGCGCGGCAGTCGCGAGCAAACCGATGATCGCTCTGCCTATTTCTGTTCGGTAAACTGGGGAAAGAAATCAGTAGCGCTTGATTTAACTTCACAGGAAGGAAAAGCGAAGGTTCAAAAGCTAGCGAGTAAAAGTGATTTGATTATTGCAAGTTATAAACCTGGCGATGCTGAAAAGTTAGGCGTGAGCTACCAACAACTAAAAGCGAATAACGAGAAATTAATCTATGGACAGATTACAGGCTATGGTTCTGATAACGATCGGGTAGGGTATGATGCCGTGATTCAGGCCGAGAGTGGATTTATGGATTTGAATGGTGAGGCTGATGGTAATCCTACCAAAATGCCAGTAGCGCTAATTGATGTGTTGGCCGGTCATCAATTAAAAGAAGGATTGTTGCTTGCCTTGTTGAAGAAGGAGCGAACCGGAGTCGGAAGTTTTGTTGCCGTTTCATTAATTCAATCGGCCATTGCTTCGCTTGCTAATCAGGCTACTAATTGGTTGGTGGCTCATCAACTTCCGGCACGGCAAGGATCAGCCCATCCAACTATTGCACCGTATGGCGATTCATTCTTGACAAAAGATAATAAACGAATTTTGCTTGCCGTTGGTAACGATAAACAATTCATTAACCTTGTGACAATTCTTTCGCTGCAAACTTTTGACATTCAAAAGTTTTCGACAAACACAATGCGGGTTTCAAATAGAAAGGAACTAAATACCCTTTTGGCGGATGCCATTGGGAAAATTAGTTCAGATGAATTCCTTCAGAAAATTCATCAGCATAAAATTCCGGGTGGAGTTATTCAGAATATGAAAGAAGTATTTGAGATGGATGCTGCTAAGGATTTATTAATACACGAAGAATCACTCACCGGAGTTCGAACTTATGTTGGTAAACATTCAGATTCATCTGTAAATATTGATCTACTTCCACCACCTCATTTTGGTGAGCATACTGAAGAGGTTATACGTTACCTAGCTATTTGAGATAGAATAGCTTCCTTTCAAACAGGTTTTACACCCCGGCTATCATTCTACTGCTTGCAGTAACAGTAAAATTCTTATTTTACCACAGTTGAAAATCAAGTGATAAATAAAAAACTAAGTATGAAAAAGAGAATTGTATTTTTTTGTGCGATGGCATTTCTGTTCGGAAGTGTTTCTTATGCGCAATCTCCTTTTGGGCCACCTCCGCAAGCACCGAAAGACCCAATTGTAGATGCCATTATTAAGGAAGCTACTGAAAACTCGCAGCTCGAAAAGCTTGGGCGCGAGTTGTTGGATGGCATTGGCCCACGTTTGGTCGGGTCGCCTAAAATGCAGCAAGCAAATGATTGGGCAATTGCTAAGTACACAAGTTGGGGCATACCTGCTCGCAATGAAAAATGGGGCGAGTGGCGTGGTTGGGAACGTGGCGTTTCACACATTGATATGGTGGCACCTTGGGTAAAATCGCTGGCTGGTCTCCAATTAGCATGGAGCCCAAGTACAAAAGGAAAAACCGTTACCGGTGATGTAATTATTATTCCTGATTTAGCAGACTCTATCGCGTTTCAAAAATGGTTGCCTTCTGTGAAGGGAAAGTTTGTTATGATTTCAATGAACCAACCAACAGGCCGTGCTGATGACAACTGGGATAAGTTTGGTAAGAAGGAATCTATAGAGAAGATGAAGAAAGAACGCACAGATTTAACTACGGCATGGAATGATCGCATTAAAAAAACAGGCAAAACCAATACAACATTACCAGTAGTTCTGGAACAAGCTGGAGCAGCGGGTATCGTAATGAGTTATTGGTCGCGGTGGTCGGGTTCCAATAAAATTTTTAGTGCGCGCACAAAAAAAATTCCTACAGTTGATTTAATGCTTGAAGATTATGGATTACTGTATCGGTTAACAGAATCAGGTAGCGTGCCTAAAATAAGTGTGCGTGCCGATTCGAAAGAAACAGGTGTGGTGCCTACATTTAATACCGTAGCAGAAATTAAGGGAACAGAAAAATCAAATGAGTATGTGATGCTTTCTGCTCACTTCGATTCGTGGGATGGTGGCACTGGTGCTACTGATAACGGCACCGGTACGTTAGTGATGATGGAGGCTATGCGAATTCTTAAAAAAGTTTATCCTAACCCAAAGCGTACTATTTTGGTTGGTCATTGGGGTAGCGAGGAGCAAGGCTTGAATGGTTCACGTGCATTTGTAGAAGATCATCCGGAGATTTTAGAAAATTTGCAAGCGTTGTTCAATCAGGATAACGGTACAGGTCGTGTTACCAATATCAGTGGTCAGGGTTTCCTTAATTCATATGAATACATTACGCGGTGGCTTTATAAAGTGCCGCGCGAGTATAAAGAAGGATTGGAAACCAACTTTCCCGGTAGCCCGGGTGGCGGTGGATCAGACTTCGCTTCCTTTGTAGCTGCCGGAGCGCCAGGTTTCTCATTAAGTTCTTTAAGTTGGGATTATGGCACGTTTACCTGGCACACCAACTTAGATACGTATGACAAAATTGTGTTTGATGATGTGCGAAACAATGCAATACTCACGGCCATTTTGGTTTACCAGGCATGTGAAGATCCACAAAGGACCTCGCGCGAAAAAATTGTGTTGCCGATAAATCCTCGCACGGGAGAGCCTGGCAAATGGCCAGAGAAAAGAAGCCCTACCCGCAAGGGTGGATTAGATTAACGAATTGAATAATTAATTTTTTAAAGCCATGCATCTATAATGCATGGCTTTAATTTTGTTCGTTAGGTCACACTTTACAATAATCATTAAAAGTCTTATTTTAGATTTGAACTTGCAGTTTGGAAGCCTGACGGCAAAGAAGTTATAGTTTGTCGGTGAATTACATCCCTTGCCCTTGTTGGTGTTGCGAGGTGGCATAGCGCAGAGGTTCACCAAGAAGCGTGAGTTAATGTTGGACGTTGACTAACATTTATCTCATATTTTTTCTACTCAATCCATTTATGGGATCTTATTTTGATTTGAACTGGTAAGAAGTTTCTGCAACCTGGATTGCATGAGAATAAACAAATCAATGTTATTGCGCGGGCCTTGGATTCGTAAAATACTTTTGGCTTGGGTATTGGTCATTTTGTAAATCGTAAAAACATTTCCTTCTATCACCAATGCTAATTCGGAATTAGGGAAGCTAGTTTGAATTTTTAACAGGCGATTATATGCTGGTGAGGTTAGCTTTAAGTCGAAATAAACCTGATCACTTACGTTCATTACTTTAGAAACGGATTCAAAATCATTTGAAAGAATGATGGGATTGTTGGTTAAGCAAACACTTTTGGAAGTTAGTATTACCAGTTTAGCTGAAACATGCTTATTGCACTTAACTGTAAAATAAAGACCCGTTTCTTTTTGCTGACCCCAAGCCGCCTGAGTAAATACAAACAGGAATATAAAACACGCAAAATTCTTCACAGGCAGATTTACCAATATTATCCGGTTCCTTCTTTAAACCAAGTTAGCATTTCCAATCCATTAACCTCTTGTTAATGTTTTGGCTGAGCTTCAATCCTTGGCTACAAGTTTTTGAAACCTGCTGTTTATTAAAATGAAAACTAAAACTCGCGGCAGGGATGGCAGCGGAAAGCCCACAGTAGCGTAGGTTTTGCGTGGGGGCGAGGACTTGCAGCGAACAGCCCAGCCTGCGGGTGTTGGGTTTGAGCGACAGAAGGCAGGGCCGCCCAAGTATTTCACTTCTAAAATAGCTACCTAATCGCGCCAATTTCCCTGTTTTTAGTGATTTAGCTAATCCCCAATAATTCTGCTTTTATAACTAATTGTGGGCTAAAAGCCACCTATAAGAGACTTTTTACATAATAAATGGAAAAAAGTGGGGCAAAGTGGTTGGAAGTGGTTGAAAGTTACTTAAGTTTGCTTAGAGGAAAATAGACAACCACTACAAAGTCATGACTTTCTTCACCAGCGAATATGAGTGTAAGCTTGATGCCAAAGGCAGATTGGTGCTGCCAGCGCGTATCAAAACCCAACTACCCGAGCCCGATGGCGGTGGGCAGGAGCTTGTTATCAGGCGGGGTTTCGAGCCATGCCTCATTATTTATCCCTTGGTGGAGTTTAAAAAGGTCTTCTCAAAAATTTCAGGTCTTAACGAGTTCAAAGAAGAGAATCGCACACTGCAGCGAAACTTTTTGTCGGGAGTAGTTACGGTAGAGTTGGATAGCAACGGCCGTTTTCTAATTCCAAAAAACATGTTGGCTTACGCGCAAGTTGAAAAAGATGCGATGTTGGTTGGCACGGGGAGCAAAGTTGAGGTTTGGAATCCTTCAATCTATGAGAAGCACCTGATTCAAGATCCGAATGAGTTGTCTAAACTGGCGGAAAAATACCTTAATGAATAGTTATTGGATGTTCGATACTGGTTGCTGGATACTTGATTCGATTAAAAGATGAGCAACACGGGCAACGAACAACGAACAACGAGTAGGTATCATCAACCAGTAATGTTACGAGAGTGCTTGGAAGGTTTGCAGATAAAGCCCGAAGGTATTTATGTAGACGTAACATTTGGTGGAGGTGGGCATAGTATGGCAATACTTGAAAATTTGAAAGAAGGAAAATTGATTGCCTTCGATCAGGATGAGGATGCCAGAAAGCAAGCAGAAAATATTAGCAGTCGTTCTTTTACATTTTGTCAGGCAAATTTCAGATACATGAAACAGTATTTGAAGTTAAATGCAGTGAAAGAGGTAGATGGGATTTTAGCTGATCTCGGAATTTCTTCGCACCAGATTGATTCGCCAGCGCGAGGTTTTTCAACGCGGTTTGAAGGCCCGTTGGATATGCGCATGGATCAAAAAGGAAAACTTACCGCAGCTAGGATTTTGAATGAGTATTCGGAAGAAGCTTTGCATAAAATCTTTGGTATGTATGGTGAGTTGAGGAATGCACGCACCGCAGCAAAAACGATTGTTGTTGCACGTGCAAATAATTCTTTCGCTACTACGCTGGATTTGAAAGCGGCATTACAAAGCATTGCTCCACGAGGAAAGGAGTTTAAATATTTCGCCCAGGTGTTTCAGGCGCTACGCATTGAAGTAAATCAAGAGATGCAGGCACTTGAAGATTTTTTGCACCAATGTGGCGATGTGATGAAAGCCGGAGGGCGATTGGTAGTGATGAGCTATCATTCGCTGGAAGACAGAATGGTGAAGAACTATATAAACACGGGAAAGGTGTTTGGTGAATTGGAAAAAGACTTTTATGGTAATCCAATTAAACCTTTTCAATCAGTAAACCGCAAGCCTATCGAGGCTTCGGATGAGGAAGTAGCAGAGAACAACAGAGCCAGGAGTGCGAAACTCAGGGTAGCTGAGAAATTATAGATGCAGGCCTCAGGCTGCAAGCTTCAGTTTAGCGCTGATGCTTGCGACTTGTAGCTTGAAGCAAATAAGTTATGGCAGACAATAAATTTAGAATACAACCAGCAACACGCGGAAACGAATCTCGGGTAAAACCATCTACTCCGAGTACGGGCACAAGTATTTTCTCAGGGCTTGAAAAGAAGTTGAAACTCGAATCGTATTTCGAAGAAGGGTTCCCCACGCAGTATCTTCCAAAAATACTTTTCGCTATGCTGTTGAGTTTACTTTATATAAGTAACACGCATCATGCTGATAAGGCAACCCGAAAAATTGACAAGATGCAAACAGAGGTTGAAGATCTGCGTGCCGACTATACCACATTAAAGGCTGACATCATGTATGCGAGCAAGCAAAGTGAAGTAGCCAGAAGAGTAAAAGATTTAGGATTGAAAGAAAGTATAAATCCACCCTATAAACTAGTAGTAGAGAAAGGTGAATATTAAGAAATCCATATTAGTACGCGTACGGGTTGCATTTTTATGTGTGATGGTTTTTGCTGTTTGTGTGGCAGCAAAGATAGGGCATATACAATTTGTAGATGGCGACAAGTGGGTGAAGATGAGTGAGGAGATAAACTTCGATTACAAAAAGATAAAAGCCACCAGGGGAAATATTTATTCCGATAACGGAAGTTTGTTGGCTACCAGTTTGCCTTTTTATAAAGTAGCGATTGACCCAACCTTAGCAAAGGATGAAATTTTCAGAAAAGGAATTGATTCCTTGAGTTTGCAATTAGCCCGCTACTACCGCGATAAGTCAGCCACTGAGTATAAGCAATTATTAAAGGATGCGCGGGCCTCTGGCAGGCAATACATTGTAGTTAATCGCAAGCAGATTAATTATCAAACAAAAAAGGAAATGCTCAAGTGGCCAATCTTTAGAGAAGGGCGCTATAAAGGCGGAGTAATTTTTGAAAAGATTGATGTTCGCTACAGACCATTCTCAAACCTAAGTCGCAGAACGGTTGGGTATGTAAATGAAGATGGCCAAGGTGCGGGTTTAGAATACAGTTTTGATGATGTGCTAGGTGGACAAGATGGTGAGGCGTTGTTTCAAAAAATTGCAGGCAGCACCTGGAAGCCAGTATTTGATGGTAACAGTGTTAAGGCAATTAATGGATTAGATATTCATACAACTATTGATATCAACTTACAGGATGTTGCCGAGACTTCTTTGTATCGTGCCATGAAACTGCACAATGCTGATGAAGGCACTGTGGTGGTGATGGAAGTAAAGACCGGCCACATCAAAGCGATTTCAAATTTGAGTAGCGATGGCCACGGTGAATATTTTGAGAAGTTTAATCATGCGATAGGCAGCACCATGGAGCCTGGATCTACATTTAAGTTGGTGACCATGATGGCGCTGCTTGAAGAAACAAATATTAATCTGGAAGACACTATTAATACCGGAAACGGTGAATATACTTTCTATAATAAAAAAGTGCGCGACCATCATGAAGGTGGCTATGGTAAAATTACAATTCAACAGGCCTTCGAGCTGTCATCGAATGTGGCTATGGCTAAATTGACTGACAAACATTTTGGTACCCGGCCTTCTAAGTTTTTGGATTATGTAGATAAGCTAAAAATGTCCAAGCCATTGGGTTTGCAAATTAGTGGTGAGGCATATCCTAAAATCACGCACCCAACAGATAAGGGTTGGAGTGGTATCACCTTGCCTTGGATGGCCTACGGCTATGGATTGGAGATCACGCCACTTCATACACTTACACTATACAATGCTGTTGCCAATGATGGTAAAATGATTCGGCCAGTATTTGTTACCTCAGTTAGCAAAGCTGATCGCATTAAAGATGATTTTGAAACTGATGCCCTTGCTGGAAAGATTTGTTCTAACAAGACCCTAAATCAATTGCGAATTTTGCTGGAAGGTGTAGTAGACAATGGTACTGCGCAGAATTTAAAAAATTCTAATTATCGGATTGCTGGTAAAACAGGTACTGCTCAAATACTTGAGAATGGTCGTTACGAGAAGCGATACATTACTTCATTTGTTGGTTATTTTCCTGCAAATGCGCCTAAGTATTCTGCTATTGTACTTATTAAAAATCCACGCGGGTATTATCAGTATGGTAGTAATGTAGCGGGCCCGGTGTTTAAAAATATTGCCGATAATATTTATGCGCGCGATCTCAATCTGCATAGGGAGATGGAGAAAAAGAAAGTTTTGGAAGCGGGCGTATTTCCAACTATTCGCGCGGGCAACCAGCAAGAGCTTACCATGTTAAGCAATGAATTGGGAGTTTCAAACCATACCGCTACTGAGGAGGAATGGATAAAAGCTTCAATTAATGGAAGTGCTGTGGTATGGAAAAAGAATGCGATAGTAAAAGATCAGGTTCCGGATGTAATGGGCATGACGTATAGAGACGCGATTTACTTGCTTGAAAAATCTGGGTTGCGGGTTTCGTTTGAAGGGAAGGGGCGAGTAACGCAACAATCAATTTTACCGGGTGCAAGAATTTCAAAAGGTTCAAGAATTTATTTGCGATTAGGTTAATGGCTGAGTTAAAGGACATATTGTATAAAGTACACATCACGTCTACATCTGGCGACATGAATGTAGATGTGAAAGGCATTTGCTTTGATTCGCGCAAAGTACAACCCGGCTTTCTCTTTATTGCTGTAAAAGGAACGCAATCAGACGGACATGCTTTTATCGGGAAAGCACTTGCAAGTGGTGCAGTTGCTGTTGTTGCTGAGAAATTACCAGAAGTAATCTCTGATAAATCAACATTCGTAACGGTGAAAGATAGTGCGAAAGCATTAGGCATTGTTGCTGGAAATTTTTATGGAAATCCATCAACGAAGATTAAGTTGATTGGCGTAACCGGAACAAATGGAAAGACAACCGTTGCAACGTTGTTATTTAAGCTTTTTACTTATCTCGGATATCGATGCGGAATGTTATCCACAGTTGTTAATAAAATTGTGGATAAAGAAATTGTAGCAACACACACCACGCCTGATCCAATTCAAATCAATGAATTGCTGATAGCTATGCTGAAAGAAAACTGCACGCATTGTTTTATGGAAGTGAGTTCACATGCGGTTGCTCAAAGCAGAATTGAAGGCTTAACTTTTACAGGCGCCATTTTTACTAACATCACACACGATCACCTTGATTACCACCGTACTTTTGAAAGTTACATCCGCGCTAAGAAAGGATTGTTTGATGGATTATCAGCAGCCGCATTTGCTTTAGTAAATGTAGATGACAAGCGCGGCATGGTAATGCTTCAGAATAGTAAAGCCAAAAAACAAACCTATGGCCTCAAGAAGATGGCCGATTTCAAAGGAAAAATTATAACCAACTCTATTGAAGGTTTGGAATTGGAAATTGCTGAACGAAATGTTTGGTTCAAATTAATTGGCGATTTCAATGCTTATAATTTATTAGCTGTTTATGGAGCAGCATGTTTGCTAGAAGAAGATCCAGAATCTGTACTGCTGAAACTATCAGCATTGACGGGTGCTAGCGGCCGTTTTGAATTGATAATGCCGGGTTCAAAATTCACAGCAATTGTTGATTATGCGCACACACCCGATGCCTTGAAAAATGTTTTGGAAACCATTGAACATTTCCGTTCGGGTAATGAACAAGTAATTGCGGTTGTCGGCTGTGGCGGAGATCGCGATCGCACTAAGCGCCCATTGATGGCAGCCATTGCATGTAAATATTCTACGAAAGTGATTTTTACTTCGGATAATCCGCGAAGCGAAGATCCGATGGAAATTATAAAAGAAATGCAAACCGGAGTAGGCCCAACGGATGCTAAGAAAACGTTGGTGATGGTAGATCGCGAAGAAGCGATTAAGACAGCTTGCATGATGGCAAAAGAAAAGGACATCATTTTAGTTGCCGGCAAGGGCCATGAAAATTATCAAGAGATAAAAGGGGTGAAACACCCATTTGATGATAAAGAAGTTTTGACCAGAATGTTAAAAATGTTTAGCAACTAATGCTGTACTATTTTTTCAACTATATCGAAAAGAATTTTGACTTCCCTGGAGCTGGATTGTTTCAATACATTTCATTTCGTGCGGGTGCAGCCGCTGTATTGTCATTGGTTATCACTATAACGTTAGGAAAGAGTTTAATAAACTATTTGCGCAAGAAGCAAGTAGGTGAAGATATTCGTGATCTTGGTTTGGATGGTCAATTGCAGAAAAAAGGAACGCCTACTATGGGCGGCCTTATTATTATCGCAGCTATCTTAATTCCAACCTTGCTAATGGCTAAACTGGATAACGTTTATGTTATCCTTTTAATCACCACAACAGTTTGGTTAGGACTAATTGGTTTTCTAGATGATTACATTAAAGTTTTTAAGAAAAATAAGGAAGGCCTTGCAGGGCGATTTAAAATTGTAGGTCAGGTAACGATTGGATTAATCGTTGGACTTACGCTTTACTTTAACGATAGCGTGGTTGTGCGTGAGGTAAAACCAGCTACCGTTGCAAGTCTTCAGGTAATGCAGCCCGAGTCTGGCGGTAAACTTGAGTATCGTGATGTTAAATCAACCGTAACCACGGTTCCTTTCGTAAAAAATAATGAGTTGGATTATCAGAATATTTTTCCGTGGCTTAATAAAAATTATACCTGGATTGTATTCACATTAGTTGTAATTCTAATTGTAACGGCAGTTTCCAATGGAGCAAATATTACCGATGGCATTGATGGCCTTGCTGCGGGCACTTCGGCAATCATTGGATTAACGTTGGCAATCTTTGCGTACCTCTCTGGCCGTGTTGACTTTAGTTCGTACTTAAATATTATGTACATCCCTAACCTTGGCGAGTTGGTAATTTTCTGTACGGCCTTTGTGGGTGCGTGTCTCGGATTCCTTTGGTACAATGCTTATCCTGCTCAAGTGTTTATGGGCGACACTGGAAGTTTGTCGTTAGGCGGCATCATTGCTGTGCTTGCGTTGGCTGTGCGTAAAGAATTAATGATTCCATTATTGTGCGGAGTGTTTCTGATTGAGAATGTTTCAGTGATTATGCAAGTGTCGTACTTCAAGTACACAAAGAAAAAATATGGAGAAGGAAGGCGAATCTTTTTAATGTCTCCCTTGCATCATCATTATCAAAAGAAAAATATTCATGAATCTAAAATTGTAACCCGGTTTTGGATTGTAGGAATATTGTTGGCGATTCTTTCATTAGCAATGTTAAAATTACGATGAGCGAGCGAATAGTAATATTGGGTGCAGGTGAAAGTGGTACAGGCGCTGCGTTGCTAGCAAAAGCGAAAGGGTTTGATGTGTTTGTATCAGATCAGGGAAGCATCAAAGATAAATATAAAGCTGAGTTAAGAAGTGAATCAATTTCTTATGAAGAAGGATTTCATTCTTCAGATTTTATTTTGAATGCTCAACTTATAATTAAAAGCCCAGGCATTCCAGATAAGTCGGAAATTATTAAGTCTGCAAAATCAAAAGGCATTGAAATTATAGATGAGTTGGAATTTGCTTTCCGATATCTGAAAGGGAAGGTGATTGCAATTACAGGTACTAACGGAAAAACAACAACTACATTATTAACCTATCACTTATTAAAAACTGCTGGATTTAATGTTGCTTTAGCAGGAAATGTTGGAGAGAGCTTGGCGCGAAAAGTTGCTAAAGAAAATCACGATTGGTATGTTGTTGAAATCAGCAGCTATCAATTAGATGGAACGTTTACGTTTCACCCTGAGATCGGAATTCTTTTAAATATCACTCCAGATCATTTGGATAGGTATGAATATAAAATGGAGAATTACATCAACTCTAAATTCAAGTTGATACAAAACATGACTTCAGCAAATAAGTTTATCTATTATGCTGATGACTCTGTAACGGGAGTGGAAATTTCAACTAGAAAGATATCAGCAAATAAAACACCTATTTCCTTAATAGATAAATCAACACCTGCGCATTATGATGGATCGCAGATGGTTTTCAAATTAGGTGTACAAACTTTCAGTATCTCTCAATCAGATACAACACTGAAAGGACCTCATAACCTAATCAACACCTTGTCGGCTGTTACAGCCGTATTTTTTGCAGGTGCTGATTTGGGTTCTATTAAATCCGGATTGAAGTCGTTTAAGAATGCACCACATCGACTTGAATCTGTAGCTTCAATTAAAGGTGTGGAGTTTGTCAATGATTCAAAAGCAACAAATGTAGATTCAGTTGTGTATGCATTGGGAAGTTATACACAGCCACTCATTTGGATTGCCGGTGGCATTGACAAAGGCAATGATTACAATCTGATAAAAGCAGCAGTTGCCAAAAAAGTAAAGACGCTTATCTGCTTGGGAAAAGACAACAGCAAACTAAAAGAGTTTTTTGGAGCGGTTGTTCCGGAAATTCAAGAAACGCAAACAGTGAAAGAACTTGTCAGACTGGCATTGAAATCAGCACGCGAGGGAGATGTAGTATTACTTTCTCCAGCTTGTGCAAGTTTCGATTTATTTAAAAACTATGAAGATCGTGGTGATCAGTTTCGGGAAGCAGTGTTGGAATTGAAAAGTGAAACAGAAAAATCATTGGTATGATAGCAAAATTTAAAATTTGGGCTGATAAAAATCTACAAGGCGATCGGGTGATCTGGGCTGTAGTTTTTACCCTTTCGCTCATCAGCATTTTAGTTGTCTATAGTTCTATAGGAACATTAGCTTTTAAAAGGTCGTCAAGTCCTGAGTCGATTTTGATCAAGCACACTTTTATGGTATTTCTTGGGTTGGCTGCTATGTGGTTTGCGCACAAGATTGATTACAGATATTATTCCAAAATCTCACGATTAGCATTGTGGGTGAGTGTACCGTTGTTGATTTATACATTCACTAACGGAACTAGTATCAACGATGCTGCTCGCTGGATTACTCTTCCATTTATCAATCAATCTTTTCAGCCATCTGACTTTGCAAGCTTGGCGCTGATTATTAATCTGGCTAGCATGCTTAGTAAGAAGCAGCAGAATATTGATGACATAAAGGAATCATTAATTCCAATTCTTGTTTGGTGCGGTGTAATCTGCGGACTAATAGCCCTTACTAACTTATCGACAGCGATTCTGCTTTTTTCAACTTGCATGTTGGTGATGTTTATTGGCCGGGTGCCCGTAAAATATCTTGCAATGCTTGTGTTAGTAGGTTTGTTAGCCGGTGCAGTTGCCTTGAAGTTTGGTGTTCGCGGTGAGACTGCTAAAAACAGGATCATGAGTTTTGTTCAGGGAACTGAACTTCCGTTTCAAGCTAAGCATGGAATGATTGCCGTTGCCACTGGCGGAATATTTGGAAAAGGTCCCGGTAACAGTGAGCAACGAAATATTTTACCGCATCCGTATTCTGATTTTGTGTATGCTATTGTAATTGAAGAGTATGGTTTAATAGGCGGAGTGATTGTGTTAGTGCTCTATCTCATACTACTTCATAGAGGAATGAAAGCAGCCTATAATAGTGAGCGAGCGTTCGGTGGATTGCTTTCTGCAGGCTTAAGTTTTGATTTGGTTTGCCAGGCGATGGTGAACATGGGTGTTGTAGTTGGCTTGGGTCCAATCACGGGTCAACCACTACCGCTGATTAGTATGGGTGGTACTGCCATGGTATTCACAGGTTTATCAGTAGGAATTATTTTAAGTGTGAGTCGTGGGGAGCGCGAAGAGAACTGGGGACAGAAAACTGCCAGTGATGGAATAGGTATGAAGGAAAAGAATATGGATGCGAAAGCAGCTTAGTAAAATTTGAATACGAACAGACCATATCGATTAATTATTACTGGCGGTGGCACTGGAGGCCATATCTTTCCAGCGTTGGCCATAGCGAATGAATTTAAAAATCGCCATGCCGATGCAGAAATTCTTTTTGTAGGCGCAAAAGGAAGAATGGAAATGACGCGTGTTCCCGAAGCAGGTTATAAAATCATTGGGCTTTGGATTAGCGGACTTCAACGCAAGCTTTCGCTTTCTAATCTTCTGTTTCCTTTCAAACTAATCTCAAGCTATTTCAAAGCTCGAGGAATTGTAAACAGATTTAAACCAGATGTTGTAATAGGAACCGGTGGCTATGCAAGTGGCCCGATATTGCTGGCAGCAACCAGTAAGAAAGTTCCTTCGCTTGTTCAAGAGCAAAATTCGTATGCAGGCCTTACTAATAAGCAATTGGGAGAGAAGGTTCAGAAGGTGTGTGTGGCGTATCCTGAAATGGAAAAATATTTTCCCAAGAATAAAATTGTTTTTACAGGTAACCCGGTACGAAAAGATATTCTTGATCTGGATTCGAAAAGAGAAAAAGCACATGAACACTTTGGGTTGTCTTCAAAGGAAAGAACATTGTTGATTTTAGGTGGTAGTCTGGGCGCACGAACCATCAATGAAAGTGTTTTAGCAGACATCGATAAGCTGATTGATTCTCAGGTTCAGGTAATCTGGCAAACAGGAAAATTTTATTTCGAAAGTGTGAAAGCACAAATTCAAAATAAAGACTTGAGGCGAATTCGTGTACATGATTTCTTAAAACAGATGGATTTGGCGTATGCAGCTTCCGATGTTGTGATTTCGCGTGCTGGTGCCTTGTCAATTTCTGAAATCTGTCTCGCAAAGAAACCTTGTATTCTGGTGCCTTCGCCCAATGTGGCGGAAGACCATCAAACAAAAAATGCAATGACTTTAGTTAAAGAAGGCGCGGCACAAATGATAAAAGATCGTGATGCAAAAGCGTCTTTAGTTAGTGAATCACTTAAACTTATTTACGACCAGCAATTATGCAATTCGTTGCGCGAAAATATTAACCGTTTAGGTAAACCTCGTGCTGCCGAAGATATTGTTGATGAAATTGAAAAATTGATTGTGAAGAAATGAAGTTAGATCAATACGATAGTATTTATTTTCTAGGCATTGGCGGCATTGGCATGAGTGCGATTGCTCGTTGGTTCAGGCATAAGGGCTTGCGCGTTGCCGGGTATGATCGTACCCCAACTCCGTTAACGCACGAGTTGATTGAAGAAGGAATGGAAATTCATTTTGAAGATAAGATTGAACTCATTCCGGGCTACATCAGCAAAGAGAAGACATTGGTTATCTTTACTCCGGCTATTCCTAAAACCCATACTGAACATAATTATTTAAAGGAGAATGGTTTTACAATTTTAAAACGGGCTGAAGTATTAGGCTTGTTGACTAAGAATTATAAAACGATTGCCGTTGCAGGCACTCATGGCAAAACAACAACTTCAGCTTTAATTGCTCATATCCTAAAGCATGCTGGTAAAAACATGGTTGCCTTTTTAGGCGGCATTACAGCCAACTACCAATCCAATTTGGTGATGAATGGTGAGGTGAATGCGGATACAATCGTAGTGGCTGAAGCGGATGAGTTTGATCGTTCATTCCTAAGATTATTTCCGCATACAGCAGTAGTTACTTCTGCCGATGCCGATCATTTGGATATTTATGGAGATCACCTTCAGATGCTCAGTTCTTTTAAAGAATTTATTAGTCAGGTTAGTAGCAATCTGATTATACATGAATCGATAGCCTTGCTTGCCAATGAAGCACCAGAGTTAAAAAAAGAAACTTATGGCACGAGCCGGGGACAATTTTTTGCCGGCAACATTGTTCCGGTTAGCCGGGACGGATTTTTTGAATTCGATCTGATTGGTTTTGCTAAGAAGGTTGAGAAGATAAAGCTCGGTGTCCCTGGTTTTCATAATATGGAAAATGCTATTGCAGCCATATTAGTTGCAATGAAGTTTGGTGTTCCTGAGTTGACAATTCGCGAAGCACTGGAATCTTTCCGTGGTGTGAAGCGAAGATTTGAATATGTAATTCGGAATGAGAAGTTGATTTATATCGATGACTATGCGCATCACCCAACAGAGATTGAAGCATTCCTGCGATCATTGAAGGAAATGTATGCCGGTAAAAAGATCACGGTTATTTTTCAGCCGCACTTGTTTACACGCACGCGCGATTTTGCAGAAGGATTTTCAAAGAGTTTGAGTTTGGCCGATGAACTTTTACTAATGGATATTTATCCAGCTCGCGAAGAGCCTATTCCTGGGGTTACCTCAGATATGCTTTTTAAAAATATTACCAGCCCGGTAAAGATCAGGTGTTCGAAGAAAGATGTTATGCAAAAGTTGGAAGACCTGGATGTTGAAGTAATTGCTACGGTTGGAGCAGGCGATATAGATACGTTTGTGAAACCAATTAAAGAGATGCTGCTAAGCCGCAACTAATATGAAGTGGAGTTTAAACATCCGTAAAGAAATAAAAATTGCCACCGCGTTGCTGGCCATCTCATTTTTGATTGCGTTTAGTTCGCGTAAGCAAGATGGGTTGGTATGCAAGGATATTTTGATCGACTTAGAAAACGTTAATGAAAATCATTTTCTGGATGAAGCCGATGTCATGCGATTAGTGGATGGTAGCGGTCAGAAAATTATCGGTAGCAGTTTGGATAATATAAATCTAAAAGCAATTGAAACGCGACTTAAATATGACAGGCATATTTTAAATGCCGAATTATTTAGTGACTTAAAAGGTACGCTGGTGGTGCATGTTGAATTGCGCAGACCAATTGCCCGTATTGTTCAAGAAGATGCGCCCGATGCGTATATCGCAGAAGATGGAACCATTATGTCAGTATCTGAAAAGTATTCTTCGCGTGTTACTTTGCTAAGTGGTGCTTATATGAAAACTCTTTTGAAGAGCGAGAACCTCAAAGAAAATGAGGTGGGAAGTCAGCTATTAGAGATGGTTGAGTATATCAATGATGATAATTTTTGGAAAGCGCAGATTGCTCAGTTGGATGTTAATGCCAACGGAAAAATTTTCATTTACCCACAAATGACAAGCCAGCGGGTTGAATTTGGAAAAGTAGATGGCTTCGAATTGAAACTGAAGAAACTTATGATTTTTTATAAAGAGATTCTTCCACAAAAAGGATGGACACATTATGAACGTGTAAATCTTGAATATGAAGGACAAATAGTAGCAGAATAACTAAACGTATAGATAAAAATATTTTTTAAACTCAATTGAATACAACCACTAATTAGTACGCACATGGAAAACGAAAAAATAATAGTAGGTCTGGATATTGGAACAACCAAGATCTGCGCCATAGTAGGTCGCAAAAATGAATTCGGAAAATTGGAAGTGCTTGGCATGGGCAAAGCCGAATCCGAAGGCGTAATCAAAGGTATTGTTACCAACATTGATAAAACTGTTTTCGCGATTGAAAAAGCAATCCGCGAAGCCAGTGAAATGTCAGGCATCGATATCGGTGTTGTGAATGTGGGTATTGCAGGTCAACATATTCGTAGTTCAATTCATCATGGAGGCATCACCCGCATGTCCAAAGAAGATGAGGTGAGCATTGAAGATGTAAACCGACTCACCGAAGACATGTATCGTATTGTTATTCCGCCTGGGAGTGAAATCATTCACGTGATGCCTCAAGATTATATAGTGGATTATGAGGAAGGTATTAAAGACCCGGTTGGTATGAGTGGCGTAAAATTGGAGGCAGACTTCCACATCATTACGGCACAAACTAGTGCGATCAATAATATTAATAAGTGTGTGCGCAGAGGCGGACTTGAAATCGCAGACTTAATTCTTGAGCCTCTGGCATCCAGTTTAGCTGTGTTGAGTGAAGAAGAAAAAGAGGCTGGCGTTTGCTTAATAGATATTGGTGGTGGCACAACAGACATCGCTGTGTTTCATGACAGTATCATACGGCACACTGCGGTGATTCCTTTCGGTGGAAATATTTTAACCAGCGATATTCAGCATGGGTTAATGGTAATGGCAAAACAGGCTGAGCAACTAAAGACTCGCTTCGGAAAAGCAATTGCTGAAGAAGCCAGCCCGAATGAAATTGTTTCCATTCCTGGAATTAGAAACAGAACAGCTAAAGAGATTTCAGTAAAAAATCTTTCGAGCATTATTCAAGCTCGCATGGAAGAGATTATTGAAATGGCGCATACTGAAATTATAAACTCAGGTTATGAGAATCGACTTGCTGGTGGTATCGTGATCACAGGCGGTGGCTCACAACTCAGTTGCCTGAAACAATTAGTTGAATACATGACGGGTATGGATGCTCGCATTGGTTATCCCAACGAACATTTAGGTAAGAGTAAGATTGAAGCGATAAAGAGTCCAATGTACGCAACATCAGTTGGCTTGGTGTTGTCAGGGTTCCGTTCTCTTGATGAGCGTGATGAACGCAACAGGCAGGGAAAGGATGTTCAGAAAGTTGTGAAGGTGAAAAAGGAAAAGCTAAATCCGGCTTCCGATTTCTTCTCCAACATTATTAATAAAACCAAAGGTCTTTTAATTGATGACCTCGATGGAAAAAATGAATATTGAATTAACCACTAAATTATAATTGTCATGTTTGAACCAGTAACAGGATACAAATTTGACCTTCCAAAACACCATAAGTCAATTATAAAAGTAATTGGTGTAGGTGGGGGAGGCAGCAACGCGGTGAATCATATGTTTCGACAAGGCATCAAGGATGTTGAGTTTGTCGTGGCAAATACCGACTTACAAGCACTGAATAGTAGCCCCGTGCCATACAAACTTCAGTTGGGTGTAAACCTTACAGAAGGTCTTGGCTGCGGAGCAAATCCCGAAGTAGGTCGGGCCGCTGCAATAGAAAGCAAAGAGCAAATTCGCGAAATGCTGATGGGCACCAAGATGGTGTTTGTAACTGCCGGAATGGGCGGTGGCACCGGAACAGGTGCTGCACCGGTTATCGCGAAGATTGCAAAAGACATGGATATCTTAACAGTAGGTATTGTTACAGCACCATTTTCTTTTGAAGGAAAGAAAAAAATGTCGCAAGCCGAATTGGGTATCGATGCGTTTCGTTCAAGCTGCGATACTGTACTGATTATTTTGAATGATAAGCTTCGCGAGATTTATGGAAATCTTTCTATTGGTCAGGCGTTTGGTGAAGCAGACAATGTGTTGACAACAGCTGCTAAAGGTATTGCTGAAATAATCACCCTTACGGGATATGTAAATGTTGACTTTCAGGATGTGCGTACCGTGATGTTAAATGCCGGAGCTGCGGTAATGGGTTCTGCAGAAACGCGTGGCGATAACCGCGCACTCAAGGCAGCACAACAAGCATTGGCTTCGCCTTTGTTGGATAGTCATGACATCATGGGTGCCAAGAAAATTCTGCTATCCATTATTTCTGGTGAAGAGGCAGAACTTCAGATGGATGAGTTGACGACTATCACAGAGTATATTCAACAACAAGCTGGAGATGAAGCTGAAGTAATTTTTGGCCATGGTGTTGACGCTGAGTTGGGTGATCGTATTCGGGCTACGGTAATTGCTACAGGTTTTGTTTCAGAAAGTATGCTGAAGAAAAATCCGGAGCAGAAAAAAGTTCATGAGCTTGATCGTTCGCAGATTTCTTTGTTTGAAGGAGTAGATAATTCTGTGAATCAACAAGGCAATGAGATTCAACTGAAAGTTATAGCTGATGATAAGCCAATCTTAAAAGAAGAAGTTAAGAAAGAGATTCCGCCAATGAAGGATGAAAGTTCATTGAAAGAGCGATCTTTTACTTTTGATGTGCCAAGGAAGATTGAAACTAATTCGGCTGAAGATGAGGACGAAGGTGAAGATAGCCTGTTCAGCACCGATGAAGAAGAGTTTGAAGTGGGCAAAGAGATTTCAGCTGACCAGGTGATTAATGAGGACGGCATGATGGAGGTACGCAAAACCAAAAAACGTTTGGAGGAGCAAGCTCGTATGCGTAGAGAAAAGCTGAAGTCAAGCAAGAACAATGAAATGTCGAAAGAACAATTCAATGAGAAGTGGGCACTGCCAGCGTATTTGCGCAGAGGGGTGAAGATGGATAACGTGCCACATTCTTCTGAATCATTCATTTCGCGTTACAATCTAAATGATGATAACAATTTGTTAGGGAACAATAAATTTCTTCATGATAATGTGGATTAAGGGAATGACGAAGTATGATTTACGAATTACGATTTTTGGCCTAAGCGAAGGCTTTACATTCGTAAATCGTACTTCTAAAATCTTAAATCCCTAAAGACATGGCACATCCGGCACGACTGGTGTTTTACTCCATTCGTAGTGGTTGTTGGTGGTAAATATTTTTTGCCGGTGCCGGAGTGCCTTATTTTTTAAACTGAGTTAACCAATTTTTTAAACTCGACTGCCTCATCTGATTTATCGGATGAGGCAGTTTACTTTTTGTAAAACAGGCTATCACCAATTTTCGCCAACTCCCTGATATTCAGTTTGTACATGAAGACTGGCATAACTACCAACTTCCTTATCGCGCCTTTGGCACTTCAATTGTTTTAGTGCTTGTAACCAAACAAGTACTGTTATGAAAACAAGAATACTATTAATTGCTTCAAGTTTGCTTCTGCTTTCCTGCGATATACTTGTGATAGAACCACAGTATGACGAACGCGATCGGATTACCGGCTCGTATTTAATGAAAGAGTATAGCCAGACCTATAATGAGTATGCACGATTTAATGTGTATGTGCGTAAAACCGGATCGGTATATTCTAATAATGTGATTATCGAAAATTTTTATAATACTAATGCAGATGTGTGGGCCGAAATGGTTGGCGATAAGATTTACATTTCACGTCAAGTAGCAAATGGATATGAGATTGAAGGCGTGGGAACAGTTTACTCCGATGAAATTAGATTTAACTATTCTG
>Ga0209480_10000502_pt1 | contig 32342 bp, 27 predicted proteins | sample JI61114C2DNA_FD_187501 | JGI IMG/M metagenome (GOLD analysis project Ga0209480, IMG submission 187501) | Wastewater effluent complex algal communities from Wisconsin, to seasonally profile nutrient transformation and Carbon sequestration -... | ecosystem: Engineered > WWTP > Effluent > Algae... | reverse complement strand
TTTAAGCAAAACCACAACTTTTCTTTAAATTACTGAAACAATAATAAGCAGCGTTCAAGCAGTTTCAAACAATTTCAAAAAAAGCGCCGCCGGTGTAAGAACGCTGTTGGTTTCGTGGTGTCTTTGATCTGTATTTTCGACTTTACATAATACAAATTATGCGCGGTTTAAAGGGCGAGTTTTTTACCACCAAGCCTTTCAGCTGCATTCTTGGTTCAGCCAATAGTGAGGGTCGGCCGGGAATCATGAAAAATTCCCCGAAAACCGCCTACTCTTCTGAATTAAAAAGCGAATTCTGACTGTCAACACTATTTTTCATTGTGTTAACGCTTTTCGGCGGCGGCGCCTGCAAGGCTGTGAGCTTTTCAAGAATTTTCTCGTGGATGACGACAACAGCTTTTGCCGCCATCAGTTCGGATTCCAGCCGCCGCCCTGTTTCCAGGGTCTCCTGCAGCTTGCAGACGTTCGCTTGGTTTTCCTTGAGCAGATCGGCTGCCCGCGCATCAGCTTGCTCAATTTGCTCCGACAACTGCTGATTTTTTAATTCAGCGACGATCAATTGCTCCTTGGCTGAACGCAGCAACCGCATTTCGGTATCCAGACGATGAATTTCACCTCGGGCATTTCCCAGTTCACTCGATAGCCTGGCATTGTCCTCATGACTGCGGATGAGTTCCTGCTGCTTGGTATTCGCGGTGTCTTTGGCTGCACGCAACTCGCCCTGCAAGAACTGAATCTGTTGTTCGGATTGCCGTTGATCCTGCTCACGTTGCTCTTTCGCCGCGGTGCGGAAATGATCCAGCGCCTCTCTGGCATGCTGGTGCTTTTCTTCCAGTGATATCCGGTGCGCTTCTTCCTTCGACAGTTGTTCCTCCATATCCCCGACACGTTGAACCATTTGTGCCCGACCGATCCTTTCTTCCTGAAGCTTGGTCTGGGTTTCGGTATGAGCCGCGTTCTCTGCCGCCAACTCGATGGTCTGGCGCTCTACCTGGCTACGGAAAGACTCGACTTCATTACGCAACGTGCTCATGGCGTCGTTCAGCGCTGCGATTTCCGCCTTGTGCTTGTCAGTCAGTGCCGCCATGCGCTGATCGGCTTCCTGATGCAGGCGTTCGGCCAGCCTGGCTGACAGGTCCTGGATGGCTTCGCTGACAGCAACCTGGGTGCCGGTGCTGCCACCTTCCTCTTCCTCGATTTCCTTCAGGTAGCGGTGGATCGTGCCTTTCGAGCCGGTATCACCCAATTCGCTGCGGATGGCATCGATCGATGGATAGCGTCCCATCGCCAACAGGTTGTTACGTGCTCTGACGACTTCTGATTTGTAGATTCCGGCTCTGGCCATGGCATCCTCGAATTTCGTACCGTATTACGTAATACGATATTACATACTAAATAAACGAAATTCAAGACTAACAAAGTTACATTTATAAGACGTGATAATGGTTGATTATTTATTGTTATGCGTGCTTGGACGGAAAAAGCATGTAGAAGTGGTACGAAATCACCGGTTTCATTCCTGACAATTTCCGGCGAAAAGCTTTCAAAAACGTAACGCCCAGGTCAGCGTTCTGTTGGTATCGGCTTCCTAAGATGGCATCACGGTTGGACGAAATGAGTCCGATACGATTAACCCGATGTCACAAGGAGAGAACCATGAAAGCGAAATTTTCCCAACTGGCCCTGATTGCTGCGATCAGTGTTGCCGCTGCCGGAACGGCGTACGCCCACGAGGACTACTCGGAAGGAGGATCCCTCCACTGGTTGAGCCACGTTTCGGAAAGCAAGAGCACTCCGACGGCCAATCAACAGGCTCCGTTCGGCTACGCTGCCACGAAAAACGCCGACCGCGAGGTCAGCCTGCCCAGCGGCGGCAAGTATCTGAACGTCACGCGCCTGGAAACCATCAAGATCAATGTCGGTGGCAAGAGTGTTGTCTGGACCTTCGATACGCTCGGCACGGCGGCCTTTCCGCTGTCCAGGATCGTCCCGGGAGCCGACGGCATCACGGTCTATGTGACTGAAAACCCTGCCTATCAAGGGGGCTGAACAACCTGACTGCCGGATGACGGAATTGTCACCCGGCAACTGGGAAATCGTCAGACATCCGTAGTTAGCATCTGAAATGTAAGTTAAATACTCTCAAGGAGAAAGAAATGCTGAAGAAATTGTTGATGGTTGCCGCTCTGAGTACCGCCGCCGTTTCCGCCTTCGCGGCTTACCCCGCCGAAGAGGTTCAGAAAGCGATCCAGCTCAAGGATGGCTCGACGGTCTATATCCTCAAGGACGGCAAGATGGGCATGGAGGACAAGCTTGGGCGTGCCGTGCGAATGAAACAGGGCCAAGTCATGGAAACCAAAGACGGTCAAAAGATCATGATGCACGGTGACGAAGTTATGCGTTTGGACAATATCCTTCATCAGGACCATCGCGGCTGATCACAAGCGTTACGCGAACTCGGCGGCTCCTTCGGGAGTCGCTCCCATTTTGATGCACCGAAACTGCTCATCACTTGCATTCTTTACCATTCTTTGTCGCAGTTTGGCACCGCTGCCCTGAGCCACCTTCAAGCGACCGCAACAAAGATCATTGAGTAGTGCCGCAAGCGCGGGCGCTAAGTCCCGGTTTCCGCTTCGGCGGGTACAAACTGACGAATCGGTAATGTTCTGCTCATGTTCCCGTAAGGTTTGAAAGACCATCATGGGATCAATGAGAAGGCTCACTCGACTCCATTCGACAGTCTATTGGCGGATGGGCAACTAATCTCAATGAAGGAGATGAATCATGAAACTGAATACCTTAATGCTGGCCACCCTGATCGCCTCGACGTCGATCGCCACGGCCATGCCGGCCGTGGCCGACGATGCTCATCATCCGGAACGTGCGCCCGCAGCACAATCGGCGCCGACACAGGCAACGGCAAAGGCATCGGAGCAGACGGTCAAGGCGATGCAGAAAAACGTCGAAAAAATGCAGCTTCAGCTTGATCGTGTTGCCAAGGCCAAGACCGACGATGAGCGCCAGAAGGCCATGGCCGAGCATATGCTGACGATGCGGGAGAACATGCAGATGGCCAGCGGCATGCAAGCCGGCATGATGGGTTGCCCGATGATGGGAAAAATGGGCCAGGGCGGCATGGGCATGATGATGGGTTCAGGCGGCCCGATGGGCAGCACTGACGAGCGCATGCAGCAGATGGAAAAACGCATGGACATGATGGAAATGATGATGAAGTCCGGTGGCCAAGGAATGCCTGGCATGGGTAAGCCCTAAGCATCGCTTCCTTCCGGTACCGTAGCGGGCAAATCATGGAAACTCCCCCGGAGGAATTGGCGATGGCGGCAGGTGGTCACGTTGCCGAAAAATGCGCTAATTGCGGATCGACTGCAACGAACCGCCTGTATCTGCATAATTGCGATGCCCTGCAATGTGAAGCTTGTCTGCTGGACCGGTGCCTGCAGCCGCACGGTGCTACGCTCACCATCGAGGGACTCTATGGGCGCTTCGTCGAGGCGCTCACCGAGACCCTGGATATCCGCGAAAAGGAAACTGGCCTTCACTCGCGCCGGACAGCCTGCCACACCTTGGTCCTGGCCCGCCATCTGGTGACCGACCCGGCGTACCTGCGCCAGATTTACTGGGGTGCTTTACTCCACGACATCGGAAAAATCGGCATTCCCGACCATATCCTGCTCAAACAGGAAGGGCTCAACGACGCGGAATGGGTGCAGATGCGAACCCATGTCGAGTTGGGCTATCACATCGTGAGCCAGTTGCCGGACCTCGCCATTGCCTCGGCATTGGTCCGCTGCCACGAGGAGCGTCATGACGGTACCGGCTATCCGCGGGGCCTGCACGGAGAGGAGATTCCGCTGGGCGCTCGCCTGTTCGCCGTCATCGACACCCTGGATGCGATGACCTCTGATCGTTCATACCGCAAGGCGCTGCCTTTCGACAGTGCACGCCAGGAAATCGTACGCCTGTCAGGCACCCAATTCTCGCCGGAAGCGGTCGAGATTTTTATCGCCGAGGAAGCCGTCCTGCGCCAGATGGTGGAAATGAAATGCAATGCCGTGAGGCTCGCCTGAAAATTTGAATCGTCCTTCGAAAGGAAGCAGCATGAACCAGGATCCCGTCTGCGGCATGACCGTAAAGCCTGAATCGCCCCACCAAAGCATCCTGGATGGGGTTCCCTACCGTTTCTGCAGCGCCAAATGCAAAACGAAATTCGATGCCGATCCGGCCAGCTATCTGGCACCTGCCGAGACCTCGGCGGCAGCGGCGGTCACCGATCCGGGCGCCGAATATACCTGTCCGATGCACCCGGAAGTCCGCCAGATTGGGCCGGGAAGCTGCCCTAAATGCGGTATGGCGCTCGAACCGCTGTTGCCCGAACTCGAACAGGAAGAAGACGACAGCGAGTATCAGGATTTTCGTCGTCGTTTCTGGGGCAGTTTGCCGTTGACCGTCATCGTCGTCGTCCTGGCCATGGCTGGGCATGTCATTCCCGGATTGACGCCGGCGGTCCGGACCTGGAGCGAGATGCTGCTCAGCCTGCCCATCGTACTCTGGGCCGGCGCCCCGTTCTTCGTGCGCGGCTGGCGGTCGATCATCCAGCGCAGTCCGAACATGTGGACCCTGATCGGTATCGGCACCGGTGCGGCCTTCGTCTATAGCGTCGTCGCCGCGCTGGCACCGGGGCTTTTCCCGGCTTCCTTCGTGTCCCACGGTCGTATCGGCGTCTATTTCGAGGCGGCCGCCGTCATCATCTCCTTGACCCTGCTCGGCCAGATGCTGGAATTGCGGGCCCGTTCGCAGACCTCGGCCGCCATCAAGTCGCTGCTCGGCCTGGCGCCCAAGACCGCCCGCCGCATTGCGCCCGATGGCACGGAGGAAGACGTGCCGCTCAACCAGGTCCACGTCGGTGACCAGCTGCGCGTTCGTCCCGGCGAGAAAGTCCCGGTCGACGGGGTCGTCATCGAAGGTGTCAGTGCCATCGACGAATCGATGCTCACCGGGGAGCCTTTGCCGGTGACCAAGCGGGTGGGTGACAAAACGATCGGCGCCACCATGAATACTTCCGGCAGTCTGGTCATCCGCTCGGAGAAGGTCGGCTCGCAGACGGTCCTTGCCCAGATCGTCCAGATGGTCGCCCAGGCCCAGCGCTCGAAGGCGCCGATGCAGCGCATGGCGGACGTCGTGGCGGCGTATTTTGTGGTGGTCGTGATCGGCATTGCGCTAACCAGTTTCTTTGCCTGGGGCTTCTTTGGTGGCGAGCGCGGCTGGTTGCTCGGGCTGATCAACGGCGTCTCGGTACTCATCATCGCCTGCCCCTGCGCGCTGGGTCTTGCCACGCCAATGTCGATCATGGTCGCGACTGGCCGCGGTGCCACCCAGGGCATCCTTTTCCGGGATGCGGCGGCCATCGAGCGGATGTGCAAAGTCGATACCCTGATCGTCGACAAGACCGGCACGCTGACCGAAGGGCGGCCGACTTTTGAGCAGGCAATCGCCGTTTCCGGCACCACCATGGATGAAGTACTTCGTCTGGCCGCCAGCCTCGACCAAGGGAGCGAACATCCGCTGGCCGATGCGATCGTCCGCGCCGCCCGGGAACAGGGGTTGGTCCTCGACAAGGTAGAAGATTTCGAGTCGGCCAGCGGGATCGGCGTGCATGGGAAGCTTGGCGGTCGCCGACTGGCGCTCGGCAACGGGGCCCTGATGGCGCAGGAAGGCGTCGATACGGCAGCGTTAGCGGACGATGCAGAAAAGCTCCGGAAAGCTGGCGCCAGCGTCATGCATCTCGCCGCCGACGGCCAATTGCTCGGCCTGCTTGCCGTCTCCGACCCGGTCAAGGCCAGTACGCCGGAAGCGCTGGCCAGTCTGCGGGCGGTGGGCCTGCGGGTCATCATGGCCACTGGCGACGGGCTGACCACAGCCAAAGCCGTCGGTGAACGGTTGGGCATCGAAGAGGTGCATGGCGAAGTCAAACCAGCCGACAAACTGGCCTTGGTCGAACGCCTGCAGGGCGAAGGCCGGGTTGTCGCGATGGCCGGCGACGGCATCAACGATGCGCCGGCACTGGCCCGGGCCGATGTCGGGGTGGCCATGGGGACCGGTACCGACGTCGCGATGAACAGCGCCCAGGTGACCCTGGTCAAGGGCGACCTGCGCGGCATTGCCCGGGCCCGCCTGTTGTCCGCCGCGACGGTTGGCAATATGCGGCAGAACCTCGTTTTCGCCTTCCTCTACAACGCGCTGGGCATCCCCATCGCCGCCGGCGTCCTCTACCCGGCGTTCGGACTGGTCCTCTCGCCGGTCATCGCTGCCGCCGCCATGAGTCTTTCTTCGGTCAGCGTGGTTGGCAACGCCCTGCGGCTGCGGGGCGCCTGAAGCGAACGGCTGACAAAAATGTAATCAGCTGGTCACCATGTCGACCGTTTCAGCGGCGCAGACTGAAAGGCATCCGGTGGGGTGATTGTCATTCCAATGGCACGCTCATCTCACCCGACGCACAAGGAGATACATCATGGCAGGCAAGAGTTTAACAAGCCGCGATCCGGTCTGCGGCATGGACATCCCGGTTGCTGAATCACATTATTCGACAACCCACCGCAGTCTCGTTTTTCATTTCTGTTCCGAGCAATGCCGGGAGCGCTTTACCCAGAACCCGGCGCTCTATACCGGGCCGCAACGTACGGTCGACATCAGTCCGATAGCGAAAAAGCGCAAGTTGCAGTTCGTTTCCCCTGCGTCTGAAACAGTGCGTAAGGCCAGCGACAAGTTGCTCCAGATGATGGGCGTTACGGTAGCGCGGCCAGGCGATGACGATTTGCTCGTCGAATATGACCTGCGGCAGGCGACACTGGCGCAGATCGAGGCCGTGGCGACCAGCTCCGGATTGATCCTCAAAGGCGGACTGCATGGTTTTCGCCGCGACTGGTGGCGGTTCACCGAACGCAACGAAATCGAGAACGCCGCCGATGTTGGCAGCGGCGCCTGCTGCAACCGCCCTCCAGCCAAGCTGCACTGAGTAACGCTACGCGGAGAAAAATCATGACTGAAAACACGACCGGCAAGCCCGCTGCACCAATGCAGCACACGCATCATCAGCGGCGATTGAACTGGGGATGGTGGATTTTCGCGGCAGCAGCGCTGTTCTACCTGCTGTCCGAGCATCAGGCACACTTTTTCGGTGTCCTGCCCTGGCTGATCCTGTTGGCTTGTCCGCTGATGCACCTGTTCATGCACCATGGACATGGTGGACACGGTCAGCAGGCAAAAGACAGCAATGCGAAGGACGAAAAATGAACCACGGCAACAGCGATTACGGACTGTGGTCCCTGGTGGTCATCAACTCGATCTTTTTCATCGTCTTCGCCGCCAGTTTCTTCAAGCCGCAAAGCCGTCAGGACTGGCGGACGCTCGGCATGTTTTCGGCATTCATCGTGGCATTGTTCACCGAGATGTACGGCTTCCCGCTGACGATTTACCTGCTGTCGGGGTGGTTGACCGAACGTTTTCCTGGCATCGACTGGCTGTCGCACGACGCCGGCCACCTGCCGGAAATGCTCTTCGGCTGGCGCGGCAATCCGCATTTTGGTCCCTTCCATCTGCTATCCACGGTCTTCATCCTCGCTGGCTTCTGGCTCCTGGCCAAGGCGTGGCCGGTTCTCTATCAGGCACAGCGCGAAGGAAGTCTGGCCCGCACCGGGCCGTATGCACGGATCCGCCATCCGCAGTACACCGCATTCATTCTGGTCATGATCGGCTTCCTCTTTCAGTGGCCGACCTTGATCACCCTCGTCCTCTTCCCGATCCTGGTGACTATCTATATCCGCCTCGCCCGCAAGGAGGAAGGGCTGGCCATAGCGGAGTTCGGCGAGGAATATCGATCCTATATGTCCAGCGTCCCGGGATGGTGGCCGAGGCTGGGAAAAGGCACGATAACCTCGTCGGAATAAGCGAGGTCCAAGACGTAACTCATCGATCCGTGGCTGCACAGCCTCGGATCGCCCTCGGGCGCCGGCTGCGTCAAGTCAAATTCGGAGGAGCGGGATTGTTCCAATGGTTGCATTTTTGGCTGGCTTGCAAATATCCACGCTCGAATAAGTGACAAGGCCCCTGGTCCGGGGCCTCTCAAAAACCAATTACTTCATGTCTCGCGGGTGATTGTGCATGCTCTTATCCTTGGCTGCATTCGGCCTATCGGCTTTTGAGCCTGGCATCGTTTGCGGCACGCCAGTTTTCTCTTGAACATGGGAATGCGGCTTGACCACGGAATGGTCCGCCTGTGTTTCAGCAGCTTTCTGGGCTGGAGAATTGTCGTTGCCGGCAAAGGCAACGCCTGTTGTGGCGGCACCAGCAAAAAGAACGCTAGCAATGAGAATGGACAGTTTCATGATCGTAGCTCCTGAGTTAGACGAAAAGCGTCAAAGTCGAAATCGCTTGGACTATTGCAGTTTGGGCTTCGCCGGCCGTCCACACGGTGACGTGTTAATTACATTTTCGTCAGGAATTGGTTCGGCACAGGGATTCTTCAAACGGTCGAGGACAGATGGCGCACTGACCTCAAGAATGCATAGAGCCACTTGTCAAAACTCCGCCCCGTGCGTTCCACTCTGTTCGAGCACGATATACAACTTTTCCGACCTGGCGCATGCCTATGGTGTCTCAAGCCCTTGAAAGATTCAGGTGAGATCCCGCTGCTATTGGATGCCAATCTTCCGCTGTTCCACCCGAACATATGCGGTGATGTGGGCGACGTCGTCCGGGGTTGCTCCCTTGACAGGCGCCATATCACCGAATTTCCAGTGATGAGCGTGCACGCCATTGGCTGCTGCCAGTTGGAAAGCGGCATCGGCGTGATGCGCAGGTTCGTATATCTTGTGCAGCAAAGGCGGCCCCTTGTCCGACCCCTTCAGATCGGCGCCGTGGCAGGCCGCACAGTGCTTGGCGAATAGCTGCTTGCCAGCAGCAGCATTCGGCATCAAACCGGGGCTGGGTTTGGGAACCACCCAGCCTTGTCCATGTGAGAGGCCAACCATTCCGATCGACACTGCAAACAACATGCCCCACCGACGCACATGCAAATTCATTACTCCAAACCGCGCTTCAATCGCCACTCCTTGACCAGTGCGTAGAGCGCCGGAATCACGCCCAGCGTCAGTACCGTCGAGGAAATCATGCCGCCGACCATGGGGGCCGCGATGCGGCTCATCACCTCGGAACCAGTGCCACTGCTCCACATGATGGGCAGGAGGCCAGCCATGATGGCGACGACCGTCATCATCTTCGGACGCACCCGTTCGACTGCTCCTTCCATGATTGCGTGATAGAGGTCAGCGGCGCTCGGCACCGCACCCTCTGTGTGTCGCCTTTGCCTGAGTTCTTGCCAGGCCTGGTCGAGATAGATCAGCATGACGACCCCGGTTTCGGCAGCCACCCCAGCCAGCGCGATGAAGCCAACCGCGACCGCGACGCTCATGTTGTAGCCCAGCCACCACATCAGCCAGATGCCACCGACCAGGGCGAAGGGCACCGAAAGCATGACGATGACCGTTTCGGTCAGCCGCCGGAAATTCAGATAGAGCAACACGAAGATAATCGCCAGGGTTAGCGGCACGACCACCGCCAGCTTGGCTTTGGCGCGCTCCATATATTCGAACTGGCCGGACCAGGTGGCGTAATAACCCGGCGGGAAGCTGACCTTCTCGCTCACGGCCTTCTGCGCGTCCTTGACGTAGGAACCGACATCGCGGTCGCGAATGTCGACGAAGACATAAGCGGCAAGCAGCGCATTTTCGGTCTTGATGCCGGGGGGACCGTTGCGCAATTCCACCTTGGCCAGCTGGCCAAGCGGAATCATGCCCATGCTGCTCGGAATGAAGACTTCACTGGCAATGCTTTGCGGATCCTCGCGCAGGGCGCGCGGATAGCGCACCGCAATGTTGTAGCGCTCCAACCCTTCGACGGCGGTGGTTACCGGGGCACCGCCCAGCGCGGTGCTGACCACTTGCTGGAAATCGCCGACGGTGATGCCGTAGCGCGCCAGTTGGTCGCGGCGCGGGGTGATGTCGAGATAGTAGCCGCCGGTGACGCGTTCAGCGTAGGCGCTCGACGTCCCCGGCACCGTCTTCACGGCTTGTTCGATCTGGCGGGCCAGTTTCTCGATTTCGGCCAGGTCCTTGCCGAACACCTTGACGCCGACCGGTGTGCGGATGCCGGTGGACAGCATGTCGATGCGCGCCTTGATCGGCATGGTCCACGAGTTGGCGACGCCGGGGAACTTGAGCGCCGCATCCATTTCGGCGATCAGCTTATCGACCGTCATGCCGGCCCGCCATTCCTTTTCCGGCTTGAGGTTGATCACGGTTTCGAACATTTCGATTGGCGCCGGGTCGGTGGCGCTGGCGGCGCGGCCAGCCTTGCCATAGACCGATTCGACCTCCGGGAAAGTCTTGATGACCCGGTCGGTGGTCTGCAACAAACGCGCCGCTTCGGTTACCGACATACCGGGCAGCGAAGCGGGCATATAGAACAGCGAGCCTTCGTTCAGGGTCGGCATGAATTCGGAGCCGATCTGGCGGGCCGGAATGATCGTAGCCGCCATCGACACCAATGCCAGGACCAGCGTCAGATGCTTATGGCGCATTACCCACTGGATAATCGGTCGATAGGCCCAGATCAGGAAGCGATTTACCGGGTTTTTCTGTTCCGGCATGATGCGCCCGCGAATGAAGAACATCATCAGGACCGGCACCAGCGTCACCGACAACAAGGCGGCGCCGGCCATCGAAAAGGTCTTGGTGAAGGCGAGCGGACTGAACAGACGGCCTTCCTGGCCTTCGAGCGTGAACACCGGCAGGAAAGAAACGGTGATGATCAGCAGCGAGAAGAACAGCGCCGGGCCGACTTCCTTGCAGGCCTTGATCATGGTTGCCCCGCGCTCCGCCTGGGTGGCGTCGGGTGGGAGGTGCTCTAGCCGCTTGTGCGCGTTCTCGATCATCACGATGGCCGCGTCGACCATCGCCCCGATGGCGATGGCGATGCCACCCAGGCTCATGAGGTTGCTGCCCATGCCGAGCGAGCGCATGGCGATGAAAGCGATCAGGATGCCGATCGGCAAGGTCAGGATGGCGACCAGTGCGCTCCGGACGTGCATCAGGAAAACCACGCAGACAACCGCGACAATCAGACTTTCCTCAAGCAGGGTGTGCGTGAGGTGGTTGATCGCGCGCTCGATCAGGCCGGATCGGTCATAGACCGGAACGATATCCACGCCACTTGGTAGCCCGGATTTCAATTCCTCGATCTTGGCCTTGACGTTGGCGATGACATCCAGCGCATTCTGACCAAAGCGCGCCATGACGATGCCCGAGACGACTTCGCCTTCGCCGTTCAGTTCGGTGATGCCACGGCGGCCGGCCGGCACCAGTTCGACTTTCGCCACATCACGCACCAGCACCGGCGTGCCACCGTCGCTTTTCAGAACCAGCGTTTCGATGTCCTCGATGCCTTTCAGATAACCGAGGCCGCGGACCATGAATTCCTTTTCAGCCATCTCAATCACGCGGCCGCCGACATCGCGGTTCGATTCGCGAATGACCTGGCTCAGGCGGGCCAGCGGGATACCGTAGGTGGCCAGGCGGTGCGGGTCGACCGTGACCTGGTATTCCTTGACGAAACCGCCGACGCTGGCGACTTCGGCGACGCCTCCCGCCTTGGTCAGCTGGTAACGGACATACCAGTCCTGGATGCTCCTGAGGTCGGCCAGCGACTGGTTCTTGCCGGTCAGCGCGTACTGGAAGACCCAGCCGACGCCGGTCGCATCCGGCCCGAGTTGCGGCGACACCCCGGCCGGCAGGTTGCCCTGGGCGGCGCTGAGGTATTCGAGCACCCGCGAACGTGCCCAGTAGATATCGGTCCCGTCCTCGAAAATGACGTAGACGTAGGAGGCGCCGAACATCGAAAAACCGCGCACGACCTTGGCCTTGGGTACCGCCAGCATGGCCGTGGTCAGCGGGTAGGTGATCTGGTCCTCGACGACCTTGGGCGCCTGCCCGGCATAGGGCGTGTAGACGATGACCTGGACGTCGGAGAGGTCGGGCAGCGCATCAAGCGGCGTCTTTTTGACGGCATAAATGCCGCCGCCGATCAAGGCCAGGGTGGCCAGCAGGACAATGAACACATTGCGGGCCGACCATTCAATCAACTTGCCGAGCATCTCAGTGCGCTCCCTGATGGCTGGTCGTCGTCTTGCCGTCCATCTTTTCGAGGCGGACGATCACGAATTCGCCGTTGCCGCGGTCTTCGAAACTGAAATGCACGGTCTGCCCCGGCAGCAGACCCTTGGCGACATTGGCGTCAGCCAGGCCGAATTCCATGGTCATCGCCGGCCACTTCAAGGCCGGAATGGCTTCATGATTCATCGAAATCGTGTTGTTTGCCGCGTCGACCGTATCAATGGTGCCCATCGCCGAATAACTCTTCGCGGCCGCCGCCGCTTTCGGTTCGGAGAAGGTAGACAGCGCCGCCTTGAGATTGCTTTCGGCGTCGATCAGGAAATTCGCGGCCACCACGACTTCCACACCGGCTTCCAGCCCTTCGAGAATCTCGACGGCATCCTTGCCGCGCATGCCGATCTTGACTGGCTGCGGCTGGAACTTGCCTTCACCGGCAACGCGCAGGACGATCTGGCGTTCGCCGGTGTCGATAACCGCCGACTTGGGTACGGTGAGCCGGGTCGTATTGCCGGCGGTCGCCAGTTCGACGTGGGCGAACATGCCGGGACGCAGCAAGCCGTCCTTGTTCGGCAGTTCGAGGCGCACCGGTGTGGTCCGGGTTGCCGTATTCAGGGTCGGATAGAGGTAACTGACTTTGGCTGCGAAGTGACGCCCCGGAAAGGCATCGATATCGACCATCGCCGACTCACCAACCTTGACCCGTTTGAGATCCTGCTCATAGACATCGGCGATGACCCAGACTGTGGACAGATCGGCAATACGGTAAATTGTCGTCCCCGGTGCGAAGCGCATGCCTTCGACCGCCTTCTTTTCCAGAACGATGCCGGCGACCGGCGAAGCAAAGGTGATCCGGCTCCCAACCTGGTTGTCCTTGACCCCCACCTGCCAGTTGGCCAGTCGTTCGCGGGCCGCATCGGCCAGGCGTTGCGCGGCCTCGCGCGCCGACGGGTCGGCGCCCGGCGTATCGAGCTTCAAGGCCTGCGCAATAGCCAGTTCCTTCTGCGCCGAAACCAGTTCCGGGCTATACACCGAGAACAGGGGCTGGCCGCGCTTGACTGGATCGCCACTGGCATTGACCAGCAGTCGCTCGATCCATCCTTCGAAGCGGGGCGCGATGTCGTAAGTTTGCCGTTCGTCGACTTCGATACGGCCGACGGCGCGGACACCGCCATCGAGCACTTGCATTTCGGCCTTGGCAGTCTTGACGCCCAGGGTCTGCAGGCGAGCCGGGCTGACCTTGACGGCCCCCTCGCCATCCGGTTCATCGCCTTCGTAGACCGCGATATAGTCCATCCCCATCGAGTCTTTCTTTGGTGTCGGCGAGGTGTCGGGCAAGCCCATCGGATTGCGGTAGTAGAGCACCTTGCGTTCGGACTTGCCTTCGCCGGCGACCGATGCTTGGTTTGGGGTGGCGGCATTGCTCGTATCGCCGTGCTGACCGGTTCGGTAACCACCATAGGCGGCAATAACCGCAACGGCGACCAGGGATAAAACGAGGGACGACTTCTTCACAGCGGTGCTCCTACCAATTGTTCGAGTTCAGCTTGACGGATATTGGCGTCGACCTCGGCGTCGAGCAGAGCCAGCCGGGCGCGCAGAATCTGCCGTTCCGCCTCGATCAGGGTATTGAAATTGACCCGTCCACTTTCATAGCCGGCCTGTGCCGCATCCAGCGTCGCTCGGGCTTGCGGCAACAGCGTGTCGCGCAACAGGCGGGCCTTGTCGACACTGGCATTGAGGCCGGCCAACGTTTCACCAAGACGCCCGTTGAGCCGGGCCTCAGCGGCGGCCACGCGTTCGCGGGCGGCGTCCAGCCGGTACCCGGCTTCCCGTTCCTGGGCGCGACGGGAAGATTGTTGCAGCGGGATATTGACTTCCAGCATCAGGTCCCAGGTTTGCGGACCGATCATCTCGGATCGCGGACGATTGTTGGTCAGGGCGACGCCGAAGTCGGGATAGCGATTCAGGTAGGTCAGATCCTTGCCCTTCTCGGCGGCATCGACCCCCAGTCGCTCCCGGCTCAAGTCGGGGGAAATCTCCTTGGCGCGGGCAAAAACCTGCACCAGCGTCGGACTTGGCGGGATTGTCGCGAGACGTACTGGTTCGGCCAAAGGGGCATCGGCATCCCGGGGCAGCAAAGCATTCAGCTTGGCGGCAGCATCGCGGCGCCGCCGTTCGCTTTCGACCAGATCGACCTTGAGACTGGTGCTCTCGCTCTGGGCGCGGACCGCGTCCTGCTGCGGCACCAGGCCCACGCTATAGCGTTGAACTACCAGATGCTCGAGCGCGCCGACCAGTTGCAGGGTTTCGTTGAGAATTCGCGACTGGCCCACCGCCTGGAAATAACGCGCATAGGCCGTCTTGATTTTCCCTTCCAGATCGAGGCGGGCCGCATCGTGGCTGGTATCCGCTTGACTGGCCAGCGCTTCCGCGACCTCGCCCCGCAAACCGCGTTTGCCAGGGAAGGGAAACCCTTGAATGACCCGATAGCGGGTGGTTCCTACATCTCCGGGCACCAGTGAAGCCGATTTGCCGGGCGTCATCGCATTGGTGAAATCCATCAGTTCGACCTGGAATTTCGGGTCGGGCAGTGCCGATGCGGATTCAACCCTTTCATGCTGCGCCTGGGCATCGAGGCGACGAACCCGCAGGTCGGGATTGTGCTCGCGGGCGTAGGCCAACAATTCGTCGACCGTTTTTCCCGGTGCATCTTCTGCCGCCATGCCGAACTGCGTCCAGAGCGCCAGCGACACGGCAACGGCGGCAAGGCGCCACGGGCTTTTTCCTGAGCGAACCAGGCGAGCATCCATCACTGCGGTCTCCAGCACTGTTTACTTGGTATTTTCCAACGAAGACACGGTCAGCGTGCCGCCCATGTCCATGGCGACAAAGCGAATCTTGTCGCCGGCCTTGACCTGGTCGAGCATCGCCTTGTTCTTGACGGCAAAGGCCATCGTCATGCCCGGCATATTGAGGTTTTCCAAGGGGCCGTGCGCGATGGTGATCTTGCCGGCCGCCTTGTCCACTTTCTTGACCGTGCCTTCCGACATTTTGGCCATGGGCTGGCCGGCGTCATGCGACATGCCTGCACCGTGCTTCATGTCCATGTGTCCGGACTCGGCGATGGCCGGGGTGTTGGCGATGGCAAGGAAAGCCAGGGTGGCGACGGTGATTGCAGTTTTCATGAGAACTCCTGTGGTGTGGTTCAATTTAGATGTTACAAAATGAAAGGAATATTCAGGCGACTGATAGTTGGTTGGCGAACCTGGCCTAGAACCAGAAACGCAATCCGGCCACCCAACGCGTTTCTCCGGCACGCTCACCAGCATCACGTGCCATGTCGGCTGTATGACCGAATTTCTCTACCCGCTCGACCCCGATGTAGGGGGCAATCTGGCGCGAGAATTCGTAGCGCAGGCGCAAACCCAACGCGCCGTCGGACAAGCCACTGCCGATATTCCGTGCCAGGTCGCGCTTACCATAGAGATTGAACTCGGCGCGTGGCTGCAGAATGAGGCGTTGGGTAAGCAGGAGGTCATAGTCTGCAGCGAGGCGCAAGGCACTACGGCCGTCCTCACCCAGATAGGCGGTGGCGTCTACTTCAAACCAGTAGGGGGCCAACCCCTGGATGCCAAAAGCCAGCCAGGAGCGATTGGGGCCGACACCGCTATCATGGCGTACGCCAAGTTGCGCATCCCAGTAATTGGCGACGGCATGCCCCCACAACAGTTCGGTACGGGCTTCCTGAAGTTTGTTCTTGGTGTAATCGCCTTCAGCCTTGATCACCAGACGATCGTAGTCACGACCAAACCATGCCTGCAGGTCGTAGGCGGTCGAATTGGCGCCGTCATTGGTTCTAATATGCTCCAGACGGTCAACCAGCAGGCTGCCGAAATTGTGCTCGTCGGCCAGTCGCAGTTGGCGCGGCCCGGGCTGCGCATATTCGCCACTGTCCAGCGTATTGCCATCCGCATAGGCATGCGGATCGCGCGCATTGCTTGGAACTGATCCGCCTTGCATGTTCATGCTGCCATGATCCATGGCAGCCATTGCTTGCCCGGATTGTGCCCAGGCAGGCTGAAACCCGGCGATTGCAGCGAGTGCGATCAGCGTATGGAACATTTTCATCTTCATTCCTTTGGGGCCGAATCCGCTCATGACACCACCACCTCGCGGAACATGCCCGCGTGCATGTGGAACATCAGATGGCAGTGCCAGGCCCAGCGGCCAACCGCATCGGCATTGACGAGGAAACTGATGCGCTGGGCCGGTTGCACCGGAATGGTATGGCGGCGCGCCTGGAATTTTCCTTCGGCTGTTTCCAGCTCGCTCCACAGGCCGTGCATGTGCATCGGGTGCGTCATCATGGTGTCGTTCTGCAGAATGACCCGCACCCGCTCGCCATGTTTGAAATGCACCGGCGTGCTGCTGCCGAACTCAAGGCCGTCGAACGACCAGGTGTAGCGTTCCATATTGCCGGTCAGGTGCAGTTCGACTTCGCGCGTCGGCCCGCGCGGGTCGAGCGGCCCGCCAATCGTGGACAGATCGGCCAGCGTCAATACCTTGCGACCATTGTTGCGCAGACCAATGCCAGGGTCATCAAGGCCGGTGCGTGGCATATCGACGCGCATATCGGTGCTCGGGCCATACTCCGTCCGGGCGTGGTGGACCTTATCGGATGGTTTGGCCAGCGGATTGTCGTGCATCATGTGCTGGCCATGATCCATCGCCACGGCGCCATGCTGCATCTGGCTCATATCATGTCCCATTGGCATGGCGCCGTGGTCCATGCCCGGCATCTCATGATTCATGGATGCGTGGTCCATTCCGGACATTGCCTCATGGTTCATGCCCCCCATGCTGCCCATCATGTCGGCCATCGTCAGCCATTCGACCTTGTCAAGCATCGGCACCGGCACTTCCAGTCCGGCACGCACGGCCAGCGTACCGCGGGCGTAGCCACTGCGATCCATGGACTGGGCAAAGATCGTATGTGCTTCTTCTGTCGGCTCGATCAGTACATCGTAGGTTTCACCCGGGCCGAAGCGGAATTCGTCGACGGTGACCGGTTCGACATTGACGCCATCCGACTGGACGACCGTCAGCTTCAGGCCCGGAATACGCACGTCGTAAAAGCTATTGGCGGCACCATTGATGAAGCGCAGGCGAATCCGCTCGCCGGGACGGAAAAGCCCCGTCCAGTTGCCAGCCGGAGTCGTGCCATTCATCAAGTAGGTATAGGTGGCTGCGGACAAATCGGCGAGATCGGTCGGATTCATGCGCATTTCGTTCCACATCTTGCGCTTCTCGATTGCTACAGCGACACCGCCATCCGAGATATCGCGGAAGAAATCGCCGACCGTTGGCTTGCTGTAGTTGTAGTAGTCGCTTTGGACTTTGAGTTTGGCGAACACATGTTCCGGATTCTCGTCGGTCCAGTCCGACAACTGAACAACATAGTCACGATCCGCGCGGATTGTTTCGCCGCCCCGCGGTTCGACGATGATCGCCCCGTACATTCCCGTCTGCTCCTGATGGCCGGAATGCGAGTGATACCAGTAAGTACCGCTTTGCTGGAGGCGAAAACGATAGGTGAATGTTTCCCCGGGGGCAATGCCGGCGAAACTGATGCCGGGAACCCCATCCATCTGGAAGGGCAGGAGGATGCCGTGCCAATGAATCGAGGTGGCGACCGGCAGACGGTTGCTCACCCGGATGGTGACCATGTCGCCTTCGCGCAAGCGCAGGGTCGGCGCCGGCAGCGAGCCGTTGATGGTCGTCGCCAGTCGCATCTCCCCGGTAAAGTTTACGGGGGTTTCCGCGACTGTCAGTTGAATTTCGGGTCCTGATAGTACGGGTGCGCTACCCGTAGGCGTCAGGCCAAGCGGGTCGGCCGCTGCTCGCACCCAAGGCGAGATGCTCGCCAGCACACCACCGCCGATCAGACCCTGCACGAACCGGCGACGTGGCGTGAAAATGCTTGCCGGATTGTTCCTCTGAAAAAGTTTCATTTTGCTTCCCGTCAGTGCTTGGCGTAGACACTAGTGCTGCCGTCCTGAGTGACCAGCAGGGTTTCATACGGCACAGGGCGAGGACTTTCCATCCCGGGAGAACCTGGCGGCATGGATGGCACGGCCAGTCCGAGGGCCTTTGGCTTCTCCTTGATCAAGCGTTCAATGTCGGCTGCCGGCACATGGCCTTCGACGACATAGCCGGCGACCTTTGCAGTATGGCAAGAGCCGAGGCGATCGGGCATACCCAGACGCTTGCGCGTCCCTGGCACATCGTTGACCTCATGAGTGCGCACCTCGAACCCGGCGGCCTTGAGATGATCGACCCACTTGCCGCAGCAACCGCAGTAGGGACTCTTGTAGACATCGACCATTTCGGCCGCCGATGCAGGCAAGGTGATGCCTGTGCCCAGGGCAAATACAGTCAGGAAAACAGCGATGGGCTTCGTCATGAAAATATTCCTCAGGAGATCAAGTGCGGTCAGTATGGTGTTACGTGACCAACAAAAAGCTGACCACGAAATTACATTTCTGTAAGCTTCGATCGCCTAATGCTTGTGCGTGCCGTGTCCATGGTCATCATGACCGTGCACCGCCGCCGGTGAACCGACGGGTTTGAGCGCTGTGTTTACCGCCGATGACGATTCGTGTTCGTCATGACCATCGACATGGTCGTTTACGCCGCCGTGCGCGTGACCATCACTGGCAGCAACCAGTTGGTCGTAGTCGGCCTTTGCTAGCCCCGGCAGTTTCTGCACGAACGCGGCCAAATCCCAGATCGCCTCGTCATCCATGCCGCCTTTCGACCAAGCCGGCATTCCCGACGCTTTGATGCCATGCTTGATGATCCAGAAGTCACGTGCGGAATCCCTGGAGAGTTCCGGCGTTTGAGCCTGAGTGACTAGATTAGGCGGCCTTGGATACAAGCCCTTGCGGATTTCCGAGTCTGACATTTCGGGTGCCAGGTGACAATCGATACACATGGCATCGTAATTCCCGGCCCCGCGCCGGACCCGCTCCGGGTTGCCGAAATCATCAGGCACCTTGAGGTCGGCCGCACGGCGGGCAATCGATCGCTCCCGGCCAAATTCCAGGGCTTTATAGACCAGCGGGTTATGCGGCGTATCCGCGCCCATGTCGATCAGGCCGGTAGCGGCCACGATGGCAGCCGTGCTCACACCAAGACCGATGGTTGCCAAAGCGCCGATAAGTATTTTGTTCATGTGTTTTCTCCGTGGGGATGTTGGAGTCTGATTGCTCCCATGCTCGCCATGGTGCTTTTGCCAAACCGACAGTGGGATGACTTGCGGATTACATTTACGTAATCTAAGCAAATGCACCGGCAAACCGAAGGAGAATTCTCTATAGACCAACAACAAGAGGTAGTGAGCGCCATGAAAATACTGGTAGTCGAAGACGAGCCAAAAACCGGAACCTATTTGAAGCAGGGCCTTGTCGAGGCGGGTTTTGTGGTTGATCTGGTCGCCAACGGGCTTGATGGACTGCATTTGACACTGACGGAAGCCCACGATCTGGCCATCCTTGACGTCATGCTGCCGGGCATTGACGGGTGGCAGGTGCTGCAAGGCATCCGCCGGGCCGGCAAGGAAATGCCGGTCTTGTTCCTGACGGCCCGCGACCAGGTGGAAGATCGGGTCAAGGGACTGGAACTCGGCGCGGACGATTATCTGGTCAAGCCTTTCGCCTTTTCAGAATTGCTGGCCAGGGTGAGAGGCTTGTTACGTCGTGGCGGGAAGGCAAAGGAGTCGGAGTATCTACGTGCTGCCGACCTTGAACTCGATCTGATGCGGCGCCGGGTGAGTCGATCGGGCAAGCGGATCGACCTGACCGCCAAGGAATTCGCCTTGCTCGAACTGCTGCTTCGGCGGCAAGGCGAGGTTTTGCCGCGGTCGTTAATTGCGTCCCAGGTTTGGGACATGAATTTCGATAGCGACACCAATGTGATCGAAGTTGCCATCAAGCGCCTGCGGATAAAGATCGACGAGGCATTCGAACCCAAGCTGATCCGTACGGTACGGGGCATGGGCTATGTGCTGGAGGTTACGGATTGAACGTTACCTGGAGTCGATCGCTGACACTGCGCCTGACGCTGTTGTTTGCCTTGGCGGCGGCACTCGTCCTTTTTCTGCTGGGACTGCTCATTGGCAATTTGGTGGAGCAGCATTTCGTGCAGCAGGATATGGAAGCGCTCTCCGGAAAAATGGAGCTGACCCAACACATTCTTAAAAGAGATTCGAAAACACAAGACAACGACGCGCTCAGAAGGCAACTCGATGATGCCCTGACCGGCCACCACGGCCTGGTGGTTGCAGTTTTTGGACCATCCCGACAAGCTCTATACGGCAACGAAAATCTGGCCTTTCCCCCAGCGCTGTTCGATCGGCCAGCCGTCAGCAATCCCGAGCACCCCATCAAGTGGACTGCTCCCGATGGGCTCCCATGGCGAGGCATTTCTGCCGCCGTGACCGCCGGGATCGACGGAAAGACCCCTTACACCATAGTCATCGCGACCGAAATATCCCATCACGAACACTTTATGTCGGGATTTCGGGGCACCTTGTGGGTGTTCATCACGCTGGCCACGCTGGCCATCGGGCTGCTGGGCTGGGTTGTCGTCCGCCGCGGTCTCGCTCCGCTGCACTCGATCAAACGCCAAGCTGCCGAAATTACCGCCAATCGCCTGCATACCCGCTTGCCGGCGGAGGCAATTCCGCTTGAACTGGCCGCCTTGACCGACACCCTGAATGACATGCTGTCGCGGCTTGAGGAGTCGTTTCAGCGCCTGTCGGATTTTTCGTCGGATCTGGCGCATGAATTGAGAACACCGGTCAGCAATTTGCTGACCCAAACCCAGGTCACGCTGTCGAAAGCGCGGTCAGCTGACGACTATAGGGACATCCTGGCTTCGAATGCCGAAGAGTTCGAGCGCCTGTCGCGAACCATTTCCGACATGCTCTTCCTGGCCAAAGCCGACAACAACCAGATCATTCCCAACCAAGAACTGATCGATCTCGCTGAGGAAATCGGCGATTTGCTGGAGTATTACGACGTGCTGGCCGACGAGAAGGCGATTGTCTTGTCGCTTACTGGCAATGGCCAAATAGTCGGTGATCGGCTCATGTTGCGTCGGGCGGTAAGCAATCTGCTGTCCAATGCGCTGCGGCATACGCCGACGGGAGGCACGGTCACGGTCAAAATCAACCAGAATGGCGACGGCAAGACCCTCGTTGTCGTCGAGAATACTGGGAGCGACATTCCTGTGGAACATTTGCCTCGTCTGTTCAATCGCTTCTATCGTGTCGATAGTTCACGACAGCGAACGACAGAAAGCTCGGGGTTAGGGCTTGCGATCACAAAATCGATCGTGTTTGCTCACGGCGGGAATGTTGCGGTCGATTCAGAAGGCGGAAAAACGTGCTTTACGCTCTCGTTGCCCAGTACCCACCGGTAGTGTTTTCCCTTTCACTCGGCGTGGACTGATATCAACCGCGCCGCAGTTGGTTCTCCGGGATGCTGGGTTGGCGACCCTGAAAAAGCCCCAGCCTATCGGCCAAGGCTTTTTCAGGGTATACCTGATGCGCAAGTGGCCTACTGCTTATGCCGCGACACCCGCTTCCTCCTCATCATCCTTGCAGTGGGCCAGCCAATACAGGATCGGTAATACCAGCAGGGTCAGCGCTGTCGATGACAAGATGCCGCCGATGACAACGGTAGCCAGCGGGCGCTGCACCTCGGCGCCAGTGCCGGTGGCGATGGCCATTGGAATGAAGCCGAGTGATGCGACGAGCGCGGTCATCAGCACCGGGCGCAGTCGCGTCAGGGCGCCTTCATGAATCGCCGCATCCAAGGACCGACCTTCCTCGCGCAGAGAACGGATGAAGGCGATCATCACCAGGCCGTTGAGTACCGCCACGCCAGACAGCGCTATGAAACCGACCCCGGCCGAGATGGACAGCGGGATATCGCGCAGCCAGAGCGCCAGAATGCCACCGGTCAGCGCAAACGGTATGCCGGTGAACACCAGCAGTCCATCCTTGATGTTGTTGAACATGGCAAACAGCAGCATGAATACCAGCAGTAACGCCACCGGAACGACAATCTGCAGACGTTTTGACGCCGACTGCAACTGCTCGAAGGTTCCCCCCCAGGTTGTCCAGTAGCCGGCCGGCACCTTGACCGTCTGTTGCATCTTCTTTTCGGCCTCGGCGACAAAAGACCCGATATCCCGGCCGCGGACATTGGCCGTGACGACCACCCGCCGCTTGCCGTCTTCGCGGCTGATCTGGTTCGGCCCCGGCGCGACTTCAATGCTCGCCACGTCGCCCAGTTGCAGATAGGCACGGCGATTTTGTCCCCCCGGCTCGTCCATGGACAAATGGATGGGCAACTGTTTCATGGCCTCCATGTCATTGCGCAGCCGTTCGGGCAGACGGACGATGATGTCGAAACGCCGGTCACCCTGGAACAGCACCCCGGCTTCCCTGCCGCCCACGGCGATGGCGATTGCCTCCTGGATGTCACCAACATTCACACCCAGACGAGCGGCCTTCTCGCGGTCGATTTGAATGGTCATCATCGGCAAACCCGTGGTTTGTTCTACCTTGACGTCGGCGGCGCCGGGAATCTTCTCCAGCACTTCGGCAATTTCCCCGGCGGTGCTGTTCATCGTGTCCATGTCGTCGCCGAACACTTTGACCGCCACATCGCTGCGCACCCCGGAAAGCAACTCGTTGAAGCGCATCTGGATCGGCTGAGTGAACTCGTAGTTATTGCCGGGAACCTTGGCAACCGCTGCCTGGATGGCATTGACCAGATCAGCTTTGTCGCGGCTTGGATCGGGCCATTCCGATTGCGGCTTCAACATGACGAAGTTGTCGGCGACGTTGGGCGGCATGGGGTCGGTGGCGATTTCAGCCGTGCCGAGTTTGGCGAAAATCCTGTCGACCTCCGGGAACTGCTTGATGGTTCGCTCCAGTTCCGTTTGCATCTCGATCGCCTGCGACAGGCTGGTCCCGGGAATGCGCAAGGCATGCAGCGCGATGTCGCCTTCGTTGAGACTGGGCACGAACTCACTGCCCATGCGGGTGGCCAGCAAGGCGGAGAGGATGACGGCGACCGCCGCAATGGTCAGGACGAGGGGCTTGTTGAGCATCACCCGATCGAGCATCGGCGCGTAGCCTCGCTTGGCCCACAGCATCAGGCGGCTCTCCTTTTCGCTGACCTTGTCGCCGATCAGCAGCGCCACGGCGGCCGGGATGAAGGTAACCGACAGGATCATGGCGCCCAGCAAGGCGGCGACCACGGTGAACGCCATTGGATGGAACATTTTTCCTTCGACGCCGGTGAGCGCGAAGATCGGCAAGTACACCACCATGATGATGAGTTGGCCGAACAACAGCGGACGGCGCGATTCCTTGGCCGCCGAGAACACTTCATGAAACCGTTCGTTGCGCGTCAACGGCCGACCCGCTACGGCTTGTGCATGGGCCAGCCGGCGCACGCAGTTTTCCACGATCACCACTGCCCCATCGATGATGATGCCGAAGTCCAGTGCACCCAGGCTCATCAGGTTGGCGCTGACCTTGTTGCTGACCATGCCGGTGAAGGTGAACAGCATGGCGAGCGGAATGACCAGGGCGGTGATGATCGCCGCCCGAATATTACCGAGAAACAGGAACAGGATCGCGATGACCAGCAGGGCCCCCTCGATCAGGTTCTTCTTGACCGTGTCGATCGCCTTGTCCACCAGTATCGTCCGGTCATAAACAGTCTGGGCCACCACGCCTGGCGGCAGTGTCCGGTTGATCTCGTCCAGACGCTTGGCGACGGCCTGAGAGACCTTGCGGCTGTTCTCGCCGATCAGCATGAACACTGTGCCGAGCACCACCTCGCGCCCGTTCTCGGTCGCCGCACCGGTGCGCAGCTCCTTGCCGATGCCGACCTCGGCGACATCGCGGATACGGATCGGGACGCCCTGGCGACTGCTGACCACGATGTTGCCGATGTCGGCAATGTCAGCCACCTGACCCGGGGCGCGGATCAGATACTGCTCGCCGCGCTTTTCGATGTAACCGGCGCCGACGTTGGCATTGTTGCGCTCGATCGCGGCGACCAGGTCCGGCATGGCCAGACCGTAGGAAACGAGTTTGTCGGGCAAGGGGGCAACCTGGAACTCCTTGGCGTAGCCGCCGATGGTGTTGATCTCGGTCACGCCCGGCACATTGCGCAACTGCGGCTTGATGATCCAGTCCTGGATCTCGCGCAAATCGGTGGGCGTATAGGGCGTGCCATCGGCCTTGAGCGCACCGTCGCTCGCCTCGACCGTCCACATGAAGATTTCCCCCAGGCCGGTGGATATCGGTCCCATGCCGGGCTCGGTGCCGGCCGGCAGTTTCCCTTTCGCCTGCTGGATGCGTTCATTGACGAGTTGGCGGGCGAAGTAGATGTCAGTACCGTCCTCGAAGATGACGGTGACCTGCGACAGGCCGTAGCGCGACAGCGAACGGGTCTGTTGCAGGCCGGGCAAGCCGGCCATGACGGTTTCAATCGGGTAGGTTATGCGCTGCTCGGCTTCAAGCGGCGAATAACCGGGGGCCGCCGTGTTGATCTGCACTTGCACGTTGGTGATGTCGGGTACGGCATCGATCGGCAACTTCTGGTAGTTATAAACACCCAGCGCTGCCATACCGAGCACCATCAGCAGCACTAACCAGCGCTGCTCGATGGCGAAACGGATGATTTTTTCGAACATGGGAATCTTTCGGTTAGAGCGCCGCGTCGCCGCGTTCGCCGGAGCGGATGCGTGACACGTCGGCAAGTTCGGAAACCGCAATCAAGCCGTCGCCGGCAAGGCCGGTATGGGCAGCGACGCGAATGGCCTCGACCACCGTTGGCGCTTGCTCATCGGGGCAGAACATCATCAAGACCAGGCGGTCGTGGGCGTCGGGGTTCCACTCGGTGGCGGCGAAGGCGTGGTGCGGACCTTTTCCGCGGGAATGGCCGCGCGCCGGAAAGATGGTGAATCCGGACAAATGCGCCAGGCCATGCAGGGCGTGTTCGATCTGTTCCAGACGGTGAGGTTGCACAATGGCGATGATCTGTTTCATGATGATCTCCTAGTGGTCGTGGCTGGCGCCGGATTTGCCCAGATCGGCCTTGATCAGGAAGCTGTTTTGCGCGGCGTACTGCTCACCCGCGTTGAGCCCGCTGACGACTTCGGTGAATTTGCCGTCGCTGCGCCCCAGTTGCACGGGCCGCGCTTCTAGGTTGTCGCCGTAGCGGCCAAATACGACGGTCCAGTCGCGCACGCTCTGGATCGCCTCCGCCGAGACCGCCACCGGCACCTCGACCTCGTCGGCCACCACTTCGATGTTGACCGGCAGACCGGGGCGCCAGATGCCTTTCGGGTTGGGCAGTACGACCCGCGCCTTCGCGGTCCGGGTCTGCTCTCCGATCAGCGAGCCAACGTAGGAAACGGTGCCGCTGCTCTGGGATTCAAACGCGGTCGCCTTGACGCTGGCTTTCTGGCCAACCTTGACGGTGTTGAGGTCTTTGGCATAAATCGTCATCTCGGCCCACACCGTGGACAGGTCGGCGATGATGAAGATGTTGGCGTCTTCCTTGACCGCTTCGCCCAGAGAGAGGTGCTTCTCGACCACCACACCATCAATCGGGGCGCGAATCTCGTAGCGCGTCAGATTGCCGCTGCCGCGTAGTTCGCCGCCGAGCGAAGCCAGTTTTTGTTGGGCGTTTTGGTTGGCGATTTCGGCTTCCTGCAGGGCGTTGCCGGCTTGCAGATAGTCCTGTTCGGCGGAAATTTTCTCTTCCCACAGTTTCTTCTCGCGGGCATAGGTCGTGCGCGCCAGCGCCAGGCGCTTCTGCGCAGCCAGCAGTTCGCTGCGCTGGTCGGCCAGTGCCTGGCTGGAAATCACGGCAAGAACCTGGCCCTTGCGCACCTGATCACCAGCATTGGCCGCCGCCGATTCGACGATGCCGGTCAAGCGCGGCACGATGTGCACCTGGCGATCCTCGTTGAAGCGGATTTCACCGATCAGTTGCAGGGCACTCTTGATGCGCGCCGGTCCGGCCGTCAGCACCTCGACGTTGTTCTGCTTGAGTTGTTGATCGGACATGGCGACGCGTGCCTCGATCTGCTCGTAAGCGAAACGATAAGCCTTGTTGCCGTACTGGGCGGCGATCGTTACGGCAAACGAATGCGGCTCTTCGACCACCGCATTACCCTTAAGGTAGTCCTTTTCCTTCACGAAGGTGAAAGCCTGCGGCGGGCGCCCCAGGCGCTCGAGAGTGAGACTGACCTGGCTGGCCGCCGGGTCGAGCGCCTTGCCATCCTGATAGGAGTAGACGCGAAACTCCGGCTCCACCCCTTGTTCGAAGATGGCGACCTCTACACCATAGCCGTCCTGCGTGAACAGTTTCCCGCCGTGCGGGCCTTTCCGGGGAGCGCTCGCCTCATGGTGTTCTTCGTCGGCGTGCCCCTTGTCGTCCGCATGGCCGTCTTTGGCCGGCTCACCGTGGTGTTCCTTGTCGGCATGCGTAGCCGCTTCCGTGTGACTGCCGTGACCATGCTCGTCGTTTTCCGGTTGCGACTTGTCGGTGCCGAGGATCAGTCCGGCAAGTAAGACGCCGGCCACCAGAACGCCGGCAATGGAAAGCGTTTGTTTCTTCTTGAAATCGATTTTCATGGGGTTCCTACGGTTTTGTAGCGGCTGAGGCAGAGGGGGAACTGGCCGATGCCTCACCGAGAATGCGTTCGATCTCGGCCGCAGATCGATGCGCTTCGGCCAGAGCGCGCAGATATTGAGATTTGGCCTGGAATGACGTGCGTTGGGCATCCAGCACGTCGAGGAAGCTGAATTTGCCCAGTTCAAAGCCCTTGGTCGCGGCATCGTAGGCACTTTGCGCCCCGGGCAGAATGTCCTGCCGCAGCGACTCCGTCTCCCAGCGTGCGCTATTCAGTCGCTCATAGGCCAGTGCCAACTCGTTGGACAGGCGGATTTCGGTGGCCGATAGGTCGTCCCGCGCCTTGTCAGTACGGTGCAGTGCTTCCAGCAGGTTGCCCTGATTACGGTCGAACACGGGAAGGGGAATCGACAAACCGAGAATCGCCTGATTTCTACCCAGTTGTTCATCGCGTTTGGCGCCCAGACTGACGGTCACGTTCGGAACGCGCCGGCTGCGTTCAATCTCCGCGAGAGCTTGCCGGCGGTCAACCTCGATTTTTGCCCGTAATAGATTGGGCGACGTGGCCAGGCGGGCGTTCAAATCGGCCAGCGCTGGGAGCGGCGGCAAGGCATTCAGATCCCCTTCGGCGCGCTCGAAACGCGGTGCCGGATTGCCCCAAATGCCAGCGAGTCGCTTGCGTGCCGTCGCCAGTTCACTGACCGCCAGCGTCAATTCAATCCGCACCCCGGCTTCGGCCACGCGGGCCTTGGTTTCTTCGACCGGTGACACCTTGCCGGCTGTGACCCGGCGCGAGGCGGCGCCGCTGGCGCGTTGCGCCAACTCGACCGAGCCCTGCGCCAGGCGCAAACGTTCCTGGGCAATGAGCACATCGAAGAAGGACGCCACCACGGCGGCACGAATTTCAGCGCGCTTGGCGTCCAGTTCCACCGTTGCGGCATCGCGGCCTCGCTCGGCGGCATCGATCCTGGCGGCGCGCTTGCCACCCAGTTCGATCGGCTGGTTCAACTGCAGGGTCGTCGTCCGGGTCGCCTTCTGGGTATCCTCGATCAGCGTTGCAAGCTCTGGATTCGGGCGGACTTGCGCCTGAATGATCGTTGCTTCGATCGCCTCCAATTCGCGTCTGGCGCCCGACAGTTCCGGGCTGGCGCCAAACGCCAGGGACAGCGCCGCCTTCAGGCTGAGTGAGGATGTCGGTTCGACAGCACGCGGCGCGCTGCCGTTACTGATTTCGTAAGTGCCACCACGTCCGATATCGATCGTTTGTGCAAAAGAGGGGTTGAATAACAGCGCCGCCAACCCAAGCGGCAATAGACGTCTTCGCATCGAATTCTCCAGAAATTACAGGATAAATTCGGCGAAACGGAGAGCACTGGCTACAAAGCGCGTGCTGACTTGAGAACAGGCATCCGTCCCGCCGTATCAGGCGAGCGAGTACCAGTTGGGACGTTCGGGGTGCGCGAGAGGTGGCTCGTTCAGATGCCCCGGTAACCAGGGAATCGCAAAAGACGCGATGGCGGAAGTTGGCAAGCTGACGATGCTAAAGATCGCGGCAGCGCAACCGGCATGGCAGGCTACACAATCGCCATCAACGCCACCACCGAGGGTTTTAGCGTCCGGGGTGCCGACGTGATCGGCAGCGGCCTGATGCTTGTGGTCATGATGACCGAAGTGCTGAGCAGCCGACCCGGTCTCGTGCTGGCAATAGCCAGCAGCCGCAACCCAGGAGAACTGGAACGGCAGAAAAACGAGAAGGAGGATGGTCAGCCAGCGGCGCATGGGCCGGATTCTATCAGCGAAACTCATTTCCGGAAGTCCACCGCAGGATGCGCACGCCGTTACCCACCACCAGCAGACTCGCGCCCATGTCGGCGAACACCGCCATCCACATGGTCGCATTGCCGAAAATGGCAAGCACCAAAAAAATGGATTTGATGCCGAGGGCCAGCCCGATGTTCTGCCAAAGTACCGCATGCGTGCGCCGGGACAGGCGAATGGTTTCCGGAATGCGCCGCAGGTCATCGTTCATGATCACCACGTCAGCCGCTTCCATCGCCGTGTCCGTACCAGCCGCGCCCATCGCCACGCCGATGTCGGCGCGGGCCAGCGCCGGTGCGTCGTTGATGCCGTCACCGGTCATCGCGGTCGGGCCATAGCGACGCTGCAAATCTTCGATGGCCGCCAGTTTGTCCTCTGGGAGAAGATTGCCCCGGGCATCGTCGATGCCGGCTTCCTTGGCAATGCTCGCGGCCGTCGCCACATTGTCGCCGGTCAGCATGACCGAGACGACACCGAGACGGTGCAGATCGGCCACCGCCTCGCGTGAACTTTCCTTGATGGTGTCCGCCACCGCAAAAATCGCCAGCACCTGCTGTTCCGATGCCAGCATCGTCACCGTCCGGCCCTGGGTCTCGTGCGCCTGCAAGCGCGCCTCGATCTCGGCGCTACACAAAGCGCGTTCCTCGATCAGACGGTGATTGCCTAGGATCAGCAGTTGGCCGTCGGCACGTGCTTCGATGCCTCGTCCGGGGAGTGCGACGAAATCGCTCAGGCCGTTTTCGGGAAGATTGAGGCCGGTCGCAATCGCTTTCGAGACCGGGTGGTCAGAATGCCTGGCAAGGCTGGCCGCCCAAGCGAGTACCTGGGATTCGGGGACCGTTGAGGGAAGTATCTCCGTGGCGACCAGACGGGGTTTGCCTTCGGTAATGGTGCCGGTCTTGTCGAGGGCAATGACGCGCAGTTTGCAGGCCTCCTCAAGATAGACGCCGCCCTTGATCAGGATGCCGCGTCGGGCCGCTGCCGCCAGTCCGCTGACGACCGTCACCGGCGTGGCGAGCACCAGCGCGCAGGGGCAAGCGATAACCAGCAGCACCAGGGCCTTGTAGAGCGACTGCGTCCAAGTCCAGTCGAGCAGCCATGGCGTCAGAGCGGCCACCGCAACCGCTAAGGCGAATACGGTTGGGGTGTAGATCGCGGCAAACCGATCAACGAAGCGCTGCGTCGGCGCTTGTGTTCCCTGTGCCTGTTCGACCGCGTGAATGATGCGGGCCAGCGTCGTGTCGGCAACGGCAGCCGTCACGCGGAACTCCAGAATGCCGGTTTCGTTGATCGTGCCGGCGAACACCGGGTCGCCTGCCGCCTTATCAATCGGGATGCTTTCGCCGGTGACCGGTGCCTGATTAACCGCACTCGTTCCTGCCGTCACCTGACCATCGAGCGGTATCCGGGCGCCGGGTTTTACCCGCACGCAGGACTCCAGTTGTACCGCTGCGGCCGGAACTTCAAGCCAGGCGCCATCGGCTTGCCGAACTTCCGCCGTCTGCGGCGTTAGGTCGAGCAGGCCTTTGATGGCGTTACGCGCCCGATCCACGGAGCGGGCTTCGATCAACTCGGCAATGGCATACAAGGCCATGACCATCGCCGCCTCCGGCCACTGGCCGATCAGGAAGGCACCGGTCACCGCCACACCCATCAGCGCATTCATGTTCAACTGCCCGCGCCGCAATGCCGCCAGTCCCTTGCTATAGGTTGAAATACCGGACAACCAGATCGCGGCGACGGCCAATGCCATACCGAACCCCTTGAAAAGCAATGTGTCGGGCGCGAAGAAATCCAGCGCTTCCGCGCCGACGGCCAGGCCCAGCGCCAGAATGCCTTGCCATAGTTCACTGGCACCGACGTTTTCCTTTGCGACCTGACCTGCCGACACCGGCTTGGGGTCAAAACCGGCCTTGCGGATGGCGGCCAAGGCGGCATCGAGTGCTTCCGTCGTGGCATCAATCGAAACGGTGCGTGCCGACAGTTGGAAACGCAGGGAATGGATGCCCTCGATACTGGCCAACGCACGACGGATATCGTTCTCCTCGGTCGGGCAGTCCATGGTCGTAATCAGGAAGACGGGTACTCCATCGCTTTGTGCGAGATCGGGGGCTACTGGGATGTCAGCGGCGGCGGGCACCGCTGCGGAGCAACTGCTGGCGCATCCGCAGTGAGTGGTTTCCTGAAGGGGCTTTGGGGTGGGGTCAAGACGCATGGTGTTTTCCTTGTTTCCTGTATTAGAAACCCTTGAGTGGCTACAGGGTCAAGCAATTGCAATTAAGGAAAATAGTCGGAGCCGAAGCAATGCCCGAGTTGTTATTTGCATTACACACCCTGTAGTAACTATAGGGTCAAGCGCGTAAAATAAAGTTTTCCGAAATGCCCGGGCAGCAAGGAGGATCGAGTCATGAGAATTGGTGAGTTAGGGCAAGCCACTGGCGTCGATATCGAAACCATCCGTTATTACGAGAAAGCGGGACTGCTACCGGCGCCGGCCCGTCATCCAAACGGCTACCGTGCCTATGCTCCCTTGCACGTGGAACGGCTGGCCTTCATCCGCCATTGTCGGGCTTTGGATATTTCGCTGGCCGACATTCAGCGCTTGCTGGCATTTGTGGCGCATCCGGAAAGCGATTGCCGCGATATCGACCAACTGATCGATGCGCAACTGGCCCGCGTCCAGGCCCGTTTGCAAAGCATGCAGGCACTGGAGCGCCAACTCACTGCCTTGCGCGGCCGATGCGGCAACAGCCATCTCGCCGGGGACTGCGGGATTCTTCATGAGTTGGTCGCGGCAGCTCACCATGAAGCCTGCGTCTGTCATAGCGAAGCACTTTCGAAGCCGGCCGAACTGGAGGCAGTGATTGCCCCTTTGGCCACCCAAGGAGCGTAGCCCATGAGTTGGCATCGCGGCATTGCCGTTGCCCTCGCGGCAGCCGGTCTGTTCGGGATAGGCACCCCGTTATCCAAGCTGCTGCTGGCCGAGGTCAGCCCCTGGCTGCTGGCAGCGCTGCTCTATCTCGGCTCTGGCATCGGCCTCTGGCTCATGCGCCAGATTCGCCGTAGCCCGAAGGTGCACCTTGATCGGGGCGATTGGCGCTGGCTCGCTGCAGCCACCGTCGCCGGTGGCATGATCGGGCCGGTACTGCTGATGATCGGGTTGTCAGCCATGCCGGCATCGGGCGCCTCGCTGTTGTTGAATGCCGAAGGCGTTCTGACCGCACTGCTTGCCTGGTTTGTTTTTCATGAAAACTTTGACCGTCGTATCGCCCTGGGCATGCTCGCTATCGTCGCCGGGGCACTGGTCCTGAGTTGGCCATCCGATGCGCAGTTCTCCGGAGCATGGCCCGCACTGGCGATCCTCGGCGCCTGTTTCGCCTGGGCGATCGACAACAACCTGACCCGTAAGGTCGCACTGGCAGATGCCTCGTTCATCGCCATGGTCAAGGGCTTGGTCGCCGGAATCACCAATCTCGTACTGGCGCTTTTGGCCGGGGCGCTCTGGCCGGCACCTGGAGTCGTTGCGCAGGCGGCATTGCTTGGCTTC
>Ga0209480_10000501_pt1 | contig 32406 bp, 24 predicted proteins | sample JI61114C2DNA_FD_187501 | JGI IMG/M metagenome (GOLD analysis project Ga0209480, IMG submission 187501) | Wastewater effluent complex algal communities from Wisconsin, to seasonally profile nutrient transformation and Carbon sequestration -... | ecosystem: Engineered > WWTP > Effluent > Algae... | reverse complement strand
CCACCAGTTCACCAGAGCTCCCAATTATGCGATGGCACGGAATAATGATCGATATGGCATTCGCACCATTCGCTCCGGCCACAGCGCGGATCGCGGTCTTCTCGGCCACAACTTCGGTCAACGCAGTGTAGGTGGAAGTAGTGCCATGGGGAACCCTGGTCAGCGCATTCCAAACCCGCTTTTGGAAGTCCGTTCCGACCAAACACAGCGCTACATCGAAGGTTGTTCGTTGCCCTGCGAAGTATGCGTTGAGCTGCGTCTTGGCTTGCTCGATCACAACGGAATTCCCCTCCAAGAACTCAGCATTCAAGCCTGTCTGAATGCGCTTGTCAATAGCAGACCGCATGCGGCGGTATCGCCAATCGGCGAGGCAGAGTTGTTCCTCGAATGACCCCAGTAGCAACTCTCCAACGGGAGTTTGGAAGTAGTGGATAAGGATGGTGGGCATGTTGGATAAAGGTAGGGAGGCGCTGGCGAGGCATTTTGACCAGACGATCAAAGCCCGCATATCGGAGCAGATGAACTGATGATGAAATGCCGTTGCCGCGAAGAACCGGCACTCGAACCAGTCAACCGGCGGGGCCGTGATCTGGCTGCTCACATTATTGATCCATTTCTGTATCGCCAAAATTCACGGCTAAATATGAAAGGGGCCCGAACGTAACCCATTAAGCCTTAAGCAGCCGGAGCACTATCCGTTGCTGCCGTATCTTCGGAACCTTCGGATATCCAATGGTTAGCACGAGGCATACGACCAGCACTCAGTCCATCGATCCAGATTTGATCCTGACGTATCGGAGACACCCCATTTCGGTTCCATGAGTTTTCCGATCGAAGTAGTTCTACTTGTTCTATCCGTCCTGTTCTTCCTGAGCATTCTGGCCGGAAAAGCAAGCACTCGGTTTGGTGTTCCTGCATTGCTTCTTTTCCTGGGGGTCGGCATGCTTTGGGGCAGTGCTGGCTTAGGCATCCAGTTTGAAAACATCTACATCGCCCAGGGTGTCGGAACCGTTGCACTGTGCATTATTCTCTTTTCCGGAGGCATGGACACCAAGGTGGCTGAGATACGCCCCATACTGGCGCAGGGTATCCTGCTCGCCACTTTCGGGGTCTTTCTAACGGCACTCATTACCGGAGGACTCATATGGTGGATACTGGGCATGACCATGCAATCCGCCGGCATCGGCATTTTGACCTCGCTCCTACTGGCCTCTACCATGGCTTCAACGGATTCAGCGTCCGTTTTCTCCATTCTACGCTCGCGGGACCTGCGCCTGAAAAACAACCTTCGACCTATGCTGGAGTTGGAAAGTGGGAGTAACGACCCCATGGCGTTCGTTCTGGTCGTTACCCTCATTGGGATCATTCAGGTAGGGGTAGTCCCGAACTACTGGCTGGCGGGAGGAATACTGGTGCTACAACTAGGCGTTGGTTTGGTCGCGGGCTACTTGCTGGGGAAGCTCGCGGTCATCACCATCAACCGCATCAACCTCGGCAACGATTCACTCTATCCAATTCTGGTTTTCACCTTCTGCATTTTCATTTTCTCGATCACTCACTTCATCAAGGGCAATGGCTTTCTGGCGGTTTACGTCGGAGGCCTGGTGATCGGGAATTCGAAATTCGTGCGCAAGCGTTCTTCCCTCAACTTCTTCGATGGATTGGCTTGGATGGCCCAGCTGATCATGTTCCTGACCTTGGGCCTGCTGGTGAATCCCACGGAGTTGCTGCCGATAGCCATCCCGGGGTTGCTCATTAGTTTCTCAATGATCATTTTCGCTCGCCCGCTCACCGTTTTCCTGTGCTTGCTGCCATTCCACAAAATGCCGGTGCGCGATAAGGCCTACATCTCGTGGGTCGGGTTAAGGGGAGCCGTTCCCATCATATTCGCCATTTTCCCGTTGGTGGCGGATGTCCCGCACGCGAGGCTCATCTTCAATGTCGTGTTCTTCTGCACGCTGGTATCACTGGTCGTACAAGGCACCTCACTTGCCTTGATCGCAAAGTGGCTTGGCCTCGTGAAGAAGCCACGTCAGCCAGAAGGATTCGGCGAGGTAGACCCGGAGTTGATGAAGGATATAAAATCGATCGCGAGGGAGATAGAAGTTACAGCCGGTGTTCTGGAGAAAGGAAATAAGCTGATGTACTTGCCACTGCCTGACGATACCCTTGCGGTATTGGTAAAGCGCGATGGGAAATACTTCGCCCCGACCGGGACGACCATACTGAAGGAAAAGGACATAATGCTGATGATCGCGGATAATCACGCGGATCTGATGGCGACGTACGAGAAACTGGGGATCCATAATGTGCACTAAGGCGTTTCCGGCGCTGATGAGCGGATAGCCATAGCTCGACCCGATCCTCGAGAAGCATCTTTTCTACGACCCATTCAGGGGCGGAATGACCTGCTATTAATTCAAGCGATCTTTGCGACCCGCGCTCACCCCACCGCCAACCCTAACCAGCATGCCCACCGGCCTCCTTATGCGTTCCACCGGCAGCCGCTACATCGTGCGCGGCGAAGATGGCGTGCTGCATACTTGCATCGCGAAAGGCAAATTGCGCATCAAAGGCTTCAGCACCACCAACCCGTTGGCCGTTGGCGACAGTGTGGAATTCAATCCCGCTGCGGAAAAGGTGGGCAATGAGATCGTGGGTATGGTAACGGAGTTGCACGACCGCCGCAACTATCTCGTGCGGAAATCCGTGAACCTTTCGCACCATAAGCATGTGATCGCGAGCAACATGGACCAGTGCTTGGTGCTTGTGACCTTGGCACGGCCGCGTACATCTTATGGTTTCATTGACCGGGTGCTGGTGACCGCGGAAGCCTACCGGATTCCGCCGATCATCATCTTCAACAAGGTGGACGACTACGACGATGACGACTTGGGCCTGCTGGCGGAATATGAGGACGTGTACCAAAGCGCAGGTTATCGCACGTTGATCACTTCCGCGTTGAAGAACGTGGGGATGGACGAGGTAAAAGAGCTGCTACGCGGCAAAGTCTCGCTGTTGGTTGGGCACAGCGGCGTGGGCAAAAGCACATTGGTGAATGCGATTGATCCGGTGCTGGACCTGCATACGTTGGAGATCAGTTCTTCCACGGAGAAGGGGCAGCATACTACCACTGCTGCGGAGATGTTCGAGTTAGTCGTGAGTCTTGAGTCTGTGAGTCGTGAGTCTGCGTCTGGCCAATCACTCATCACCATCCACCAATCACCCAAACCCACTTTCATTATCGACACCCCCGGCGTAAAAGGTTTCGGTTTAGTCGATATGACGCAAGCGGAAATCGTAGACCAGTTTCCGGAGTTCCTTGCGTTGAAGAGTTCATGCCGCTTCGGGGATTGCAAACACATGAAGGAGCCGGGCTGCGCTGTTTTGGAAGCGGTGGAAAAAGGCGATCTTGCGACCAGTCGGTACAACAGCTACATTGACATGGTGGAGGGCGTGGATGAGAAGAGTTCGTATCGATGATGAGTTGGACCACCAAGAACACGAAGGACACGAAGAGAAGGCTTTCCGCAGTGGCAGTTAGCAGTCAGCAGTCGGCAGTGGCAGTCGGCAGTTTGACGATTTGAAACAAGACGCAACATGAAGAACGAAATGAAGCATGCAAAATCCACCGCAATTCTCCTATCACTTTTGTTGGTGGCTGCGTGTAGAACATCGGCACCTGTTGTTCAAACTCCCATGGTGTTGGCACCCGCGCAAAGCGTCCACCAGCAATTGGCGCAACAAGGCGTGGATGCTACGATTTACCAGAACGCCAGCGCGGAGGTATATCGGCTTTATCAGCAGGGATACGAGTTGGCGCGGTTCCGCTTGGACGCCAACTTGGCCCGCCCAAATGCGCTTCCGCCAGCAGTGATCGTGGATATAGACGAGACCGTGCTGGACAACAGTCCGTACCAAGTGGCGAATGCCGCGAAGGGGTTGACATACAGCCCCAAGACCTGGAAAGAATGGACCGGCTTGGCAAAAGCGAAGGCGTTGCCGGGCGCAGTGGAATTCCTGAATTATGCCGTTAGCAAAGGCTGCGTCGTCTACTACATTTCCAACCGGGAAGAGGACGAAGAAACCGTAACAGTTAAGAATTTAGTAAGCGAAGGTTTCCCCATGGCAGACGTGGAACATGTGATGCCCATGGCGGGCACCAGCGACAAAACCGTCCGTCGCGCCATGGTGGCAAAAGACTACAACATCGTTCTATTAGTCGGTGACCAGCTCACGGATTTCGACCAGAGTTTCAAGGACCGCACGGATGGCTTTGGCAAACCGCATGTGGAAGCCATGCGTGACACGTTGGACCGCTACTTCATCATGCTTCCCAACAGCATGTACGGCACTTGGTTGGACGGCATCAGCAGCAGGCCGGACTCCGTGAAAGTCGGCAACAAGGAACGTTTCCTGCAACAACACGGCTACTGATGCGCGCGGTGGTACAACGCGTCAGCACTGCGGCGGTGGGTATCCGTGGCAACGAGGTGGCACGCATCCATCGCGGCCTGCTCGTGCTGTTGGGCGTGGCCACGGGCGACACGCATGAAGACGTGGAATGGATCTGCGGAAAAGTGGCGCGCATGCGGGTTTTCCCCGATGATGAAGGCGTGATGAACTTGGACGTGAACCAAGCCGGTGGGGAGATTTTGTTAGTGAGCCAATTCACGCTACAGGCCAGTACAGCCAAGGGCAACCGCCCGAGCTATGTGCGCGCAGCGCGGCCCGAAACAGCGAATCCGCTCTACCTGCGAGCCCGGCAGTTGCTGTGCGAACTGGTGCGACAGCGCGTAAAGACCGGCGAGTTCGGCGCGGACATGCAGGTGTCGCTTACCAACGACGGGCCTGTCACCATCATTCTGGACAGCCGGTTGAAAGATTGAATCCATGGAAGTCGGGAAAACGGGCAAGGAGATAGCTGTGCTTCAAGCGGAAGTGGACGAATGGATCCAACGTGTGGGCGTGCGCTACTTCAGCGAGTTGACGAACATGGCGATCCTGGCTGAAGAAACCGGTGAAGTAGCGCGCATCATCGCGCGGCGTTTTGGCGAGCAAAGTGAAAAGGAAAGTGACAAAGGGAAAGACCTGGGAGAAGAACTGGCGGACGTGCTGTTCGTGGTGTTGTGTTTGGCGAACCAGACCGGCACGGACCTCCAGAAAATCTGGGACAAGAAAATGACGGTACGTACCGAGCGCGATGGAGAACGGCACCGGACGAATACGAAGTTGGGAGGCGGATCAATGAAATGAAACAGACCACCTACCTCCTACTCTTCCGTGGCGTGGGCGGCGCCACGCAACTGCCCGTGGCCGCACTTCGCGAAGCATTGACCAAGGCCGGATTCACAGGCGCCACCACCTACATCAACAGTGGCAACGCCTTGGTGCGCAGCACGCTCGCGCGAGAAAAGACCATCGCCAAAGTGGCCAAGTTGTGCAAGGAGCATTTCGGTTTCGACAAGGCCATCTTCGCCCCCACCGCGGCGGAATGGCAAGCAGTGATCGATAACAATCCCTTTCCGGAAGTGACCGTAGGCAAGCATCTGCATGCAGCGCTTTTGGCCTCCACCCCGAAACGGGAAGCCGTGGAATCGATCCGCGCCGTGGCCGTAGGCGAAGAGCGCTTGGCCATCGTAAACGATGTGGCCTACATCCACACGCCAATTGGCTTCGGCACCTCCAAATTCGCGGCCAAATTCGACAAGGGCATCGGCGTGGTGAACACTGCACGGAACTGGAACACGGTACTGAAGTTAATGGAGTTGGCGCGAGGGCTGGAGGGGAAATAAGAGACGAAGCCACAACCTAACTTTGTGCCACTCCCGAACCCGATGCCCGGAATATCCGGCACCGGGTTTCGGGCATTTAGGCCTCTATGAATTTGACCACCCTCCCCGACCTTCTCTCCCTCTTCGCCAACGACCCACGCAGCAAGCAAGCAGCGGAAGCTTTGGCAGCGCCGAATGCACGCATCCGCCTGATCGGCCTTGTGGGCAGCGCTCGTTCGCTTGCGGTCAACGCCATCCGTGAGCAACTTGGTGGCACGCACATCTTCATCCTTAACGACAAGGAAGAGGCGGCATACTTTATGAATGATCTGGAGGCGTTGCAGCCTCCCCTTTCCCCCGGAGATGGGCCGGGGGTGAGGGCGCTTTTTTTTCCGGCTCCCTCACGTTCACCTTATGACCCCGAAGGCCACCAAGACGGCGATCGTGTAACCCGCACCGAGGTGTTGGAAACGCTGATGAAAAAGCCTGACCAGCTCACTATCGTCACTTATCCCGAAGCCTTGGTGCCGTTGGTAGTGGGCAAGGAACGGATGCAGAAGAACACGTTGGCGATCAAACGCAACGAGGAGCTGCCCATCGACACGTTGGAAGAATGGTTGCACGAGACCGGCTTCGAGCGCGTGGAATTCGTTTATGAGCCGGGGCAGTTCAGTGTGCGCGGCGGCATAGTGGACATCTTCAGCTACGGCAACGACAAGCCCTATCGCATCGAGCTTTATGGTGATACCGTAGAGAGCGTGCGCCGTTTCGACCCGCAGGACCAACTTAGTGTGGAGCGCCTTGCGGAAGCGGTGATCGTCCCCGACTTGCAGGACGAAGACGCGGCGGAACAACAAACTTTTTTCGCGCAGCTACCGGAGAATGCTGTGATCTGGCTGCAGGATCCAAAGGCGATCAGCGATACGGCAGCGAAGTCTTTGCAATTGTTGAACGATGTCTATGCACGAACGCCGGAAAAAGGGAAGCACGCCAAACCGGAGGAGCTTTTAGCCAGTGATAGTGAGCTGGTCAAGGGGTTGTTGGGATTCCGGAAAGTGTTTTGGAGATCAAGCCTCAAGCCACAAGCCACAAGCCGTAAGCTTGAGGCTGATGGCTTGCAGCTTGAGGCCACCGTGATCGACTTCGCGCAGCGCCCACAACCACCATTCGCCAAGGACTTCAAAATCCTCAGCGGCGACCTGCACAACAAGCTGAACGCGGGCTTCACGAACCTCATTGCGTGCAACGGTGCCAAGCAGAGCGAGCGCCTCTACTCCATTTTCCGCGACATGGAGCACGAGGTGTCGTTCACGCCTTTGGTGTTGGACCTCCACGAAGGTTTCATCGACGATGAGTTAAAACTCGCATTGTACACGGACCACCAGATCTTCGAGCGCTACCACCGCTTCCGGCTGAAGGAAGGCTTCCGCAAGAACTCGCAGGCACTTACGCTGAAGGAGCTAACGCAACTGAAACCCGGCGACCTCGTGGTACACATCGACCATGGCATCGGCGTGTTCAGCGGCTTGGAGATGATCGATGCCGGTGGCTCCATGCAGGAAGCGATCCGTCTGAAGTACCGCGATAATGACATCCTCTACGTCGGCATCCACAGTCTGCACCGTGTGAGCAAATTCAGCGGCGAAGAAGGGGGATCGGCACCGAACATCAGCAAGCTCGGCAGCCCCGCATGGCGGAATTTGAAAGAAAAGACAAAGGCCAAAGTGAAGGCGCTCGCCTTCGACTTGATCAAGCTTTACGCGCAACGCAAAAGCAAGCCAGGCTTCGCTTTTCAGCCGGACAATTACTTGCAGCACGAGCTCGAGGCCAGCTTCATCTACGAGGACACGCCCGACCAGGAAAAGGCCACTGCGGATGTGAAAATGGACATGGAAAAGCCCGTTCCGATGGATCGCCTCGTTTGCGGCGACGTCGGTTTCGGCAAGACGGAAGTGGCGATCCGCGCGGCTTTCAAGGCGGTGTGCGATAGCAAACAGGTCGCGGTGCTGGTGCCTACAACCATCCTCGCGCTGCAACATTGGAAGACATTCGCAGCACGCATGAAGGGTTTGCCGGTGCGCGTGGACTACATCAACCGCTTCCGAAGTACTGCGGATCAAAAGCAGATCCTCGCCGACGTGAAAGAAGGGAAGATCGACATCCTCATTGGCACGCACCGCTTGGTGAGCAAGGATGTGAAGTACAAGGACCTCGGCCTGTTGATCATCGACGAGGAGCAGAAATTCGGCGTGAACGTGAAGGACAAGTTGAAGACCATCCGCGCCACGGTGGACACGCTCACACTTACCGCCACACCGATACCGCGCACGTTGCAATTCAGCCTCATGGGCGCACGCGACCTCAGCATCATCAGCACGCCGCCGCCCAACCGTTATCCCGTGCAGACCAACGTGCATCCGTACGACGAAGTGGTGATCAAGGAAGCGATCGACTTTGAGCTTTCCCGCGGTGGGCAGGTCTACTTCATCAACGACAAGGTGAAGAACATCGAGTACGTCGCGGACATGATCCGCAAGCTGGTGCCCGGTGCGCGCGTGAGCGTGGGTCATGGCCAGCTCGAAGGCCACAAGCTCGAATCTGTGATGATGGATTTCATTGAAGGGGAGAGCGATGTGCTCGTCTGCACCACCATCGTGGAGAACGGACTGGACATTCCGAATGCGAACACCATCATTGTGAACGAAGCGCAGAACTTCGGGCTCAGCGATCTACACCAATTGCGCGGCCGCGTAGGGCGCAGCAACAAGAAAGCATTCGCCTATCTGCTCGCACCCAGTCCGCACCTCTTGCCGGATCTATCCCGCAAGCGTTTGCAGGCCATCGAACAATTCAGCGATCTCGGCAGCGGTATCCACATTGCTATGAAAGACCTCGACATCCGCGGCGCGGGCGACCTGCTCGGCGCCGAACAAAGCGGCTTCGTCAACGACATCGGATTCGAGACGTACCATAAGATCCTGGAAGAGGCCGTGCGCGAGCTGAAGGACGAGCACTTCAAGGAGCTTTTCGAGGATCGCCAACTCGCGCGCGGTGCCACCCGCTACCGAGCCGACGACTGCGTGTTGGAGACCGACCTGCACATGATGATCCCAAACGACTACGTGAGCGAAACGGCCGAACGGCTCGCGCTTTACCGCCAGTTGGACAATCTGAAGGATGCCAAAGAATTGGAAAAATTCAGTGCTTCCATCGCGGACCGCTTCGGCCCTGTGCCCGCGCAGGTGCAAGACCTGATGGAAGCGATCCGCCTGCGCTGGAGCGGCGAAAGGCTCGGTCTGGAGAAGATGAAATTGAAACAGGGCAAGCTCATCGGCACCTTCATCGCGGACCAGAAGCATCCCTTCTTCGGGAGCGACATCTTCACGGCAATTCTGCGGTCCGTGCAACAGCAGCCACGCAAGTTCAAGGTGTACGAAAAGAACGGCACGTTGCGGCTTTCCGTGGTGGATGTGAAGAGCATGAAGCAGGCGAAAGAGGCGTTGGAGGGTGTGTTGCCGGTGGCTGCGCGGGTCGAAGCGTAGATTTTCCTTGCCGGTTGCAATTCCAGTTCACCGTTTCAAATTCGGCTTGCTGTTGTTAAGTTGCCGTTCGCCAGTTGCCGGAAAACACGTGACCGCAATGCCCCATGAGCGATCCAACTCTAACAGGCTAGTACGGGCTGAAACCGGGCAAGCAATTCGGGCAGGACCACATCGAGGAACTATTGTATCGTATCCGGGAGATCCGTGCCAGTGAACGCGGGTTCTACCAGAAGATCACGGACACCTATGTACAACCCGCGCCGACTAAGATGCAAAAGACGAACGCACGCGCGACTTCTTAGGCAAAGGACTTAAGCCCGCCAAGTGGCGGAAAAAAAGGCGGCTTTACGCATTGCAAGCAGCGTTCATTGAATGCTAAACGTCTTGTAATTACACAGCTTCAATTCCTCGAATATGAGAATCTCGATACTCCTCCTTCCACTCCTCTTCTCCTTCAGCTTGCAAGCCCAAACACCTTTCGCACCGGTGGGCGCGCAATGGACCTATACGCAAGGCAGCTGCTGCGGACCCGACAGTACCGTTGCCGTATTTCAAGTCCTCTCCGACACAATGATCCAAAACAGAACGTGTAGCAACATCACAACCAGCGCAGGTTGGTTCGGCTGTTATGAGGTCGTGCATTATATTAGCATATCGAACGACTCCATGTACTATTTTAATGAAGGTCACCAGCAATTTCATCTGTTGTTCCGCTGGAATGCCGTTCCGGGTGATACATGGTACACGCCGATAAGCCAAGGCACATTTACCGACACGTTGGACTGGGTAGTTTCGGACACGGGCCATGTAAATATCGGGGCGGTCCAATTGCGAACACTTACTGTTTCTCAAGACTCCAGACAAGGAGTTCTTTATTGCCCGCTGAGCGGAGTAATTACGGAGCAGTTGGGCGGATCCACGCCGTTCACGTGGATCTTCGCGGCTTGTGATGGTGAAACTTACAATGGACTGCGTTGCTACGAAGAAACCATTTTTCCGATGCCGGAACCGCCACCACCTCCGCCTATTTCCTGGCTCAATCCACAGTACCCACATTGCGAACTTTCAACAGGCGTAACGGAGTTGAATGCCGAACATGGCTGCACCATTTCTCCTTCTATCGTGCAGGCGGGTCAACCCTTCACAATTACCCTTCGGCCGGGAGGAGATGAAACACACTTGCGGATTCTCGATAGCAGTGGGCGCATCGTGATGGACCGTGCAGTGTATGGCTCGGTAACATACGCGTTAACACAGGCGGGCATGTACTTCGTGAAGGCACTAAATTCCGAGTTGCCAAATGCTCCGCAGCATTTGATAGTATGGTGAAGTATCGGCCATTACTACATACCAAAGACCACCTTGCAACTCGTAGATGCTTGCTTGCCTTGAATTCGCAGAATGCCCATGCCGCTGGTCGGTGTGTACGGAAGTTCGAGCAGTCGAGTGCCCATTTTTTGGGTTTCCGTTTGAAATACGTTGGTGGGAAGTTCCCTTCCCATGGCATCGAACAATTGCACTTCAGCATTATTAGGCAGGTCTCCGTGCAGGACTATCGCAACGCCTTGACCGGAAGCCTGCAACTGCTGGCATCGAATATTGGTAGCATGTAATTCTTCCACGGCTAGCGTCCCGCAATTGACCGTCCGGGTGACCTCCAACGGATAAGTTAAGCATTCTCCTGAACCAATGGGCACTGGTAATTCCACCGTATGCAAGGCCAAGGGTTGTAATTGAACAGTATCCGCTGATAGATTGACGGGCATCGTTGGATCTGGAAGGCATGTTCCGTCTTCCAAGTTAAAACGGGCCATGCTCATATCCCCTGTGTTCCAAGAGCCTGAAAGTACCGTCCAACTTCCCTCTATCCCATTTGCCCACAACTGCCCTACCAAAGTTCCAGAAGTCGACCCACTCCCTAATTGGATCCCATCTTCACCAAAGTGACGAAGGAGGATCGGACCCTGAATAAAGCCTCGCAGAAACAACCAACCATTATCCTGTAAGGGCTGAACATCCGCTACATCGGACATTGTGTGTGAAAAGGACTCGACCACTTCACCGCTTGCATTCAAGACAAGGAGGCCACCAAGTGGTTCAGGATTGTCCGCGCTCCAGACCACTGCTACTAATGGTCCGTTTAACTCACGGACGAGCAAGGGCAAATTTGAGGAAAACGGAATAGAGGGCCCAGTATGAGCCCATTGCACATTCAGCGATGAATCGAGCCCTATGACGGCCAACGAACTTTGATTTTGAAAGGACCTTCCAGCAAGTACAAGACCTACGCCTTCCACCCATTGCATTCCTTCGAACAAAAAATCGAGACTGTCACCCCTGAACGCCAATTGTTGAACCACGGTTCCGTCTTGATCCAACTTGAGCACATGTGTCGTTACACCAAATGGGTCGCTCTGTTGTGAATTGAGCAGCACATACAAGTCATTTCCATCAAGCGTCAAACTTGGTTGTCGAGTTCCAAATACCGGGAACGTCTTCAAGGAAATGAACCCTCCGTCCATTGCCAAATGCAATAATGAGTATACTCCGTCCAAGCCCCCATTTCCCAATACCCAAAAAGTACTGTTAGCCCCCTGGACGGCCTGCACAGGGGTTTTAAGATCGGGATGGGCGCAATATTCAGCAGCGAGAACAGCTCCTTCACTGCTCAGATGTACCGCCGTAATTGCACTAACTGATTCAGGTGTATAGTACTTGTACCGGAACACCCAAAACCCACCATCTCCATCCGGGACAGAAGGATAATTGACCAATGCGTTGTTGTCCCCAAGGTCATACGTCGCATCAAAAGCCTCCTGTCCAAAAATGAGACCGGGAGCCAACCAACTTGCCAAGAAAACCAGTAGTAACCTGTTCATCTGCTTCATGCCAGCAAGCTACCATCCGGCTTGTGGCTGCACAAGACAGATCGTGTATGAAATATACAGGTCCAACCCGTTTCCACGCACGCTTTCAGGGAACCATTCCCGCCCACCCCACGTACCACACTACTTTCGCCCCATGGCCCCAAAAAACAGTGATCGCGCAGCGATCGACCTCAGCTTCCTTAGCGGCCCACGCTCGCGTTGGAAAGAATTCAAGACGCTCCTTCACATAGCGCAGCAGTTTTTCTATGGCTTCCGTAGGCTCCATTTCGTAGGGCCGTGCGTCACGTTTTTCGGCAGTGCGCGCTTCAAAGAGGATCATCCCTTCTATTTGGACACACAATCGCTGGCGCGGCGTGTGGGCCGGGTGGGCTTTACCATAATGACCGGCGGCGGCCCGGGTGTGATGGAGGCGGCCAACCGCGGCGCGCGCGACGTGGGTGCCACCAGCGTGGGTTGCAACATCGTGCTACCACATGAGCAGTATGCCAATCCGTACTTGGATGTGGACCTCACCTTCGACCATTTCTTCGTGCGCAAAGTATTGCTGTTGAAATACAGCGTCTGCTTTGTGGTGATGCCCGGCGGTGCCGGTACCTTGGACGAGCTTTTCGAGACCGTCACGTTGATCCAGACCGGCAAGGTGAAAGGCTTCCCCATCATTCTGTACAATAGAACATACTGGGCACCAATGCTTGAACAGATCGAACAGATGATCGGTGCTGGCACGATCGGTGAAAAGGAACTGAGCTTCGTACATGTGTGCGATAGCAAGGAAGAAGCCACGGCCGTGTTACAGGAAAAGCTTGTGGACATGTGGAAAGAGCGCGGTGGCAAAGGGGAGCATCCGGATTGGTGGTTTTTGGAGCAGCCCATCAAGGGGCGCAACTTCCGCGACCGGAAGAAGAGCGACGTAAAGGCGTAACGTAATCTTAACCATGTGTCAAGGCCGGGATTAAACACGGTCCGGTCCTTTGTACCGTGTTTCAGGACATCAGGTCCCGAAGCACGGCACACATGATTCGAACGTTACTGTTAGCCATAATGCTTCCAATTGGCATTTCGCTCTTTGCACAACAAGGCCGTGTGGAAGGCTTGGTAACAGCCTTGGAGAACGGGACGGCTGCACCACAACCCTTTGCCAGCGTGCTAATAAAGGGTACCGCAAATGGGGTGAGCACGGACCTTGACGGTCGTTTTAGCCTACCCGCACAACCGGGCGCGATTACATTGGTGGTAAGCATGGTAGGCCAACCCAGTGTCGAAAAAACCGCAACGGTAGTGGCAGGCGAAACTGCACACGTGGACATTGCCCTTGAGGGTGGAGGCCAAGAAATGGAAACCGTGCAAGTGGTTCGCGAGCGCCGCGTGGATACTGAAATTGCCGTGCTACAGGCGGTACGCAATAGTGAACAAGTGGCAAACGGAATTGGCAGCGAGCAAATCGCCAAAGGACAGGACCGCACCGCAGCAGACGTGGTGAAACGGGTGCCGGGCATTACGCTGCAAGGTGAACGCTTTGTAATGGTGCGCGGCCTTGCGGACCGGTACAATACCGTATTGTTGAACGGCGTGTCCGCACCGAGCATGGAACCCGACCGGAAGGCATTCAGTTTCGACCTGTTGCCCAGCGGAGCCTTGGACCGCATGATGGTGTATAAAACCGGCGCCCCCGAACTGCCGGGCGAATTCGCCGGTGGTGTTATCGAACTAACCACCATGGGCGTACCTAGGCGCAACGAAGTGAAGATGAGCTACGGCACCGGGATCCGCAGCGGCACCACCTTTCACGAAATGCAGATGGACCAAACCGGAAAAACAGACTTCCTCGGCTTTGACAACGGATCGCGCGGGCTGCCATCCAATTTTCCTGACCACCTGAATACCGTGAACGATGCCGGCCAATTGGCCACCTTAGGCCAAGAGCTGCCCAATACGTGGTCCGCGACTTCCAAAACCGCGGCACCGGACCAGCGCTTCGGCCTTATGCTTGCGCACCGGTTTGGAAAAGAGGATGCCAAGAACCACTACGGCAACGTTACCTCGATCAACCTGTCCAACACCAGCGCTGGCTACACGGCAGAGAACTACAACTACAACGCCTACGATGCGGCCACACAGCACAACGACACCATTTATCGGTACAATGACCAGGAGAACATCCGATCGGCACGTGTTGGTGTTATGCACAACTGGAGCGCGCTTATTGGCACTGGAACGAAATTGGAGTTCCGTAACCTCTTCAACCAAGTGGGGCAAAACCAAACCACCGCACGCACCGGGCAGAATTTGGAACAAGGCTTTGATGTGCGAAACTTCGCTTACCACTACACCCAGCGTACGCTCTACAGCGGCCAGCTCCATGGTACGCATGACTTAATGAAGGACCGCAGTCACGTGGACTGGACCTTAGGGTACGGCCGCGCATTGGGCAAAGAACCGGACTACCGCCGCGTGCGCACCGTGCGCAACATCGGCGAAGATGATGCCCCATACCAAGTGGTCATTGCACCCACCGCGTCCACATTGGATGCCGGCCGCTTCTACAGCGATCTGGATGAACGCACCATGACCGGTAAGCTCGGTATAGCCCGCGACCTTGGCAATGCAACCAGTAAACTCACTGCCACAGTGCGTGCAGGTGCGTTTGCAGAACGGAAAGACCGCGATTTCAGCGCCCGGTGGATGAGCTTCCGCAAGGCCAATACCGGACAGTTCGACAATGCGCTTGGCAAGCTTCCATTGGATGAAATTTTCGGTGCGAACAACATAAACGGGTCCACTGGATTTAAGCTGGAAGAGGGCACCAACCCCAGTGACAGTTACAACGCTGCGAACACCTTGATAGCAGGCTACGCGGGTACTACGGTGAAATGGGCAAAGCTCTTCGTGCTAAGCGGAGGTGTGCGCGTGGAGCACAACCGGCAAGAGCTGGACGGCGCAACATACGGCGGTGAAAAAGTGCGGGTGGATAATCCGATAACACATGTGCTTCCATCGGTGAATACTTCCTGGAACATTACGGAACGCTCACTTGTGCGCATAGCATGGAGTAACACGGTGAACCGCCCGGAATTCCGTGAACTCGCTCCATTTTCATTCTATGACTTCAGCAGCAACAATGTGTTGTACGGCAACCCGGAACTCACCACCGCCACCATCAATAACTTGGATGCACGGTGGGAAATGTATCCGAGTTTGGGAGATGTGATCAGCGTAGGCGTGTTTCAAAAGTCCTTTACGGATCCCATTGAAATGTTCTTTGTGCCCGGCGCGGGCTCGGGCGGAACACGCAACTTCACCTTCAAGAATGCACAAAGCGCAAAGAGCATTGGTGCAGAAGTTGAGGTGCGACGGTCCTTGGCCTCCTTTTCCAAGAGCGGATTCCTGAACCGTTTGGGTGTGTTGTTCAACGGCACGTTGATCAACAGTACGGTAACATTAGGCGCACAAGCCGTTGGGCAAGAACAGAACCGGCCCATGATGGGGCAAAGTCCATACGTGGTGAACGCCGGCATGTTCTACGCAGACAGTGCCTCGAAATTCCAGTTCAATGTGGTATTCAACACCTTTGGGAAACGGCTTTATGCCGTTGGCAGTTTCGGAACGCCGGACATCTACGAGATGCCGGCCAGCGGGTTGGACATCACCGCAGGCAAGGACTTCGGCGAGCATTTCGCGCTGAAGATCGGCTTGCAGAATATCTTGAACACCCGCACGCTGTTGCAACAAGACAGCAATTCCGATGGCCGCATTGGAGGCGAGGATGCCGTGATCACGCGTTTCCGCCGCGGCGTGTATTTCACCGGTGGAATTAGCTATACATTCTAACCGTACCCCGCAGCAACTGAAAGGAATTCCTGCAACACGAAGAAAGGCTGACCACGGGTCAGCCTTTCTTCGTGTATACCGGTTGGAGTGAAATGCTAACCTACTGATAACAGCAGGGAACGATCTCATAAGGTCCGGTGCACATTCAAGCAACATGCTATCCGTGCCTTTGCAGTGCAAACAAAAACACACAAAGGACAGATGAACTTGCTGAAGAATAACCAGATCATTGCCTCGCTCCTCGGCGCGTCACTGATCATGTTGAACGCCTGTAAAAAGGACGATACCGTTGAGCCGACGCCTTCCAGCCCTGCTGCATACACCGTTACGGATATTGGCAACAACACAAGCCGCGTAGAAGGTTCCACCTCATCGGATTTCACCTTCACGAGCGACAAGGTGTGGCTGCTCCAAGGGTTCGTTTACGTGGAAGACGGTGCCACGTTGAACATTCAACCCGGCACCGTGATCAAGGGCGACAAGAACAGCAAAGGCACATTGATCATTAAGCGCGGCGCGAAGATCAACGCAGCGGGCACGAACGCCCAGCCTATCGTATTCACCAGCAACCAGCCGGCAGGCAGCCGCGATTATGGCGACTGGGGCGGTATTGTCCTTTGTGGCCGTGCGAACAACAACCAACCGGGTGGCGAGGCCATTATTGAAGGCGGTCCTGATGCATACTACGGCGGTGGAAACAGCCCGAACGATGTCGATAACAGCGGCATCATGCAGTATGTACGTATCGAGTTCCCCGGCATCGCACTCCAACCGAACCAGGAGATCAACGGGCTTTCGCTCTGCGCTGTTGGCAGTGGAACAACGATTGACCACATCCAGGTGAGCTACAGCGGCGATGACAGCTACGAATGGTTTGGCGGAGCCGTGAACATGAAATACCTCGTAGCATTCCGGGGCTGGGACGATGAGTTCGATACGGACAACGGCTTCCGGGGAAAGGTTCAATTTGCACTCGCCTTGCGTGACCCTGCCATTGCAGACCAAAGCGGCAGCAACGGTTTTGAAAGCGACAACGATGCCAGCGGGACCACCGCTGCTCCGTACACGATGCCGATCTTCAGCAACGTGAGCTTTTTTGGGCCCTTCGCGGTTACTGGCGGGACACCCAATGGTAATTTCAAACGCGCGGCACACATCCGCCGGAACAGCCGCTGCAACGCTTTCAACACGGTTTTCGCAGGCTATCCCACAGGCCTGTTGCTGGATGGCTCGCTTACAGAAGCAAACGCAGCAAACAATGACCTACAGATTCGTGGTTCCATTGTAGCCGGTTGCCCAAGTGCATTGGAAACCGCTTCCGGAAGCTCCTTCGACATTGCCACTTGGTTCAACACCAGCGATTGGCACAACAACGTACTGGAAAACTTGGGAGACCTCGGCCTGTCCACACCACTTTCATTGGATGCACCCGCACTGCTACCAACCAGCGGTTCAACCGTACTTAGCGGATCGGATTTCACAGGCCATGCCAGTGACCCGTACTTTGAGCAGGTTGCATTCCGCGGTGCATTCGGCGCACAGGATTGGACAGCAGGATGGTGCAACTGGGATCCGCAGAATACCGCCTACTGATTCCAATATCAGTAACACGAACCAAAAGCCCGCTGTGCAAATTGCACAGCGGGCTTTTGCGTTTGGGCCTCAGGGCATAGGAAACTTAACGGGCAGCGGGCAGCGTGAAACTAAAGGTAGTGCCTTGGCCTTCGGCACTCTTTACACTGATGGTGCCTCCATGCGCTTCCACAATGTGCTTCACGATTGAAAGCCCCAATCCTGTTCCGCCTTCGTTGCGCGCGCGACTTTTTCCCACGCGGTAAAAGCGTTCAAACAGTCGGGGCAAGTGTTCCGCCCCGATGCCTGGCCCATTGTCTTCCACCTCCACCAGTACCTGCTCGCCAATATCAAATGCGCGTACTGCGCAAGCACCGCCTTCTTTGCCGTAATGGATGGCGTTGTTCAACAAATTGAGCAGGACCTGGGCTAATCGGTCGCGGTCAGCATGGACGAGGACTTCCGCATTCACGGCGTTGATCAATTCCACATCCCGTTGTTGGGCAGGAATGCGCAGGTCGTCCATCATTTCATTTACCAAATTGCGCAGGTCCATGGGTTCCGCAGAAATTCCGATCACGCCGCTTTCCAACTGGGTAATGAGGTCCAGGTCCTCTATGATGCGCACCATCCGTTCGGTGCCGCGGCTGGCCCGCTCCAGAAATTTGCGGTTCACCTTCGGGTCTTCCAACCCGCCTTCCAAAAGTGTGAGGATGTAGCCTTGAATACTGAATGTCGGCGTGCGTAGTTCATGCGCCAGATTCCCAATGAATTCCCGGCGGAACCGCTCGCGCTCCCGCAATTCAAGCACCTCCGAACGTTTACTGCCCGCCCATGCCGACACTTCGGCATCCACGGAACGGAGATCGTCCCTAGGGACTTTGCCCGCCCCTGCCCCAACGCTTCGTGCCCCGTGAACAGTTCGGAGTATCAGATCAACGCGCGTTTGCACGAAATGCTTCACGAGCAGATACACCCCGACCAACGTGACCAGGAACACGACAAGGGCTGCAAAGACAATGATCGCCAGGGGCACTTCATTGCTGCCCAATACCGGGAACATCCGCAAGACGAATACCACGACAAGTGCCGAGAGCAACGCAGCCATCACGGATATTCCGAAAGGTGAACGGGATTCCATCGCGGCCAAAGGTAGCTGCACGCTCTGCCGGAAAGCCTTGTCGGCATTGGAGGTATAACGGATCAAACCACTTAACATAAAGGCAACATGAGCGAGGTAATTTCGCGTTCATTTTTCCCGCTTGATGAATTTCGGTTTCATGCAATTCCTGATGCTCGCGGGTTCCATCGCGCTGCTCGTGTTCGGCATGAAGCTGATGAGCGAGGGTCTGCAACAGGTGGCCGGGGCGCGTATGCGGCGCATACTGGATACCATGACCCGGGATCGCCTGCGCGGGGTTTTCACCGGCATTTCCACTACGGTGATCGTGCAATACTCCTCCGTGGTCTCGGTGATGGTGGTAAGCTTCGTCAACTCCGGCCTGCTGAATTTACGCAAAGCCATCCCCGTCCTGATCGGGGCCAATATCGGAACCACGTTGAAACTGCTCCTTTTCGTGGCAGTGGGTTTCTCCGCGCTACAGCTCCCGGAGATCGCGCTTCCACTCCTGGGCCTGGCCTTGCCGTTGCTCCTTATGCGCGACCCCCGTACCAAGGCGGCGAGCAATGTATTGATCGGCACCGCCCTGCTTTTTCTAGCGCTCGGCTTGCTGAAAGAAAACCTGCCGCCGCCCTCGGCCGATGCATTGGGCTTCCTGCAACCCTTGACGGGTCGCGGTATTCTTTCCGACCTGCTCTTTGTAGGCATCGGTGCATTATTGGCCATTACCATCCAATCCTCGAGCGTGGCGCTCGTTCTCACCGTCGCGCTATGCGAGGCCGGTACCATTGGCTACACCACGGGTGCGGCACTTGTACTCGGCGAAAACATCGGCACCACCTTCACCGCGAACATCGCCGCGCTGGCAGGTAATGTCTGGGCCAAACGGGCGGCTCGTGCGCACTTGCTGATAAAAGTGCTTGGGGTAGCTTGGGCACTGGTACTTTTCAAACCGTTCCTCAACACTATCGCAGCCATCACTGAACAGTTCAATGGCGGCGACCCCTATGCCGATCCGGCCGTGCTGAAGTGGTCCTTGACCTATTTACACTTCGCTTTCAACATCTTGAACGGTATCATCATGCTTCAATTCGTACCATGGACCGAAAAAGTGGTAACGCGCATGGTACCCTCGCGCCACGCGCCCGACGAAGAATTCCGTTTGGAATACCTGGAAGACCCGATGATGGCTTTAACGCCGGAGCTTTCACTTGTGGAAGCACAAAAGGAGATCGCCAAATGCGGCCACATCTGCCACCGCATGCTGGCCATGGTACGCGGGCAATTGATGGTGGCAGATGCACCAGAGCGTGCACTGAAAATGCAGCAGATCATAAGGTACGCTTCCATTACCGGCAGGGTTAAAAACGAAGTGGGCCGCTTCCTCACCCGCACGGGGGCGGAAGTACGGGAAGAGGACATCAGCTTCCGCATCCGCGGCATGCTCGTCATCATCATTGAACTGGAACGCATGGGTGATAACCTGCTCCACATGGGCAAGGCATTGGAGCGCAAACACGATCAACGCCTTTGGTTCACCCCGGAGCAACGGCAGGAGATCCTCGACCTGATGACGCTGCTGGAAAAGGCATTTCTCGTTATGCTGCACAATTTGGATGTGGAGAAAAACGAACTTATGCTCAACCAGGCCGTTCTTGCAGAGCGGTCCATCAACCTTCGCAGCGCCCAACTGAGGCGGGACCAATTGAAAAAAATGGACAACGGTGAGCAGAACCTGCGGACCGGAATGATCTACAGCGACTTGTCCACCAGCTGCGAAAAAATCGGTGACCACATATTCCGCGTTAGTGAAGCACTGGCCGGGCGGGCTTAAGCCTCAAACTTGTAGCCCATGCCCTTCACCGTGCCGATCCGGTCATCGCCGATCTTCTCGCGGATTTTACGGATGTGGACGTCAATGGTACGATCGCCCACGAAGATGTCGTTGCCCCAAATGTGCGCGTAGATCTCGTCGCGCTTAAACACTTTGCCCGGCTTGCTCATTAGCAATGCCAGTAGTTCAAATTCTTTTTTCGGGAGCTGAAGCACCTCCCCGCCCGTGCTCACGGTGATCTGCTCAAGGTCCATCCGGATACCATTGGATTCCAAGATCGAATGAACGACTTTGCCGCCGCGCGTACGCTTTAACAGGGCCTGTACCTTGTTTACAAAAACCTTGGGGCGCACCGGTTTGTTGATGTAATCGTCCCCTCCTGCCTCGTAACCGGCGATATGGGAATAATCCTCCGTGCGTGCGGTCAGGAACACGATCAACGTTTCTTCCAGTCCGGGTGTCTTGCGCAGCTCGTTGCACACTTCAACGCCGTCCATGCCCGGCATCATGATATCCAACACCACCAGATCGGGACGTTCGGCTTTTGCGACTTTCAATGCTTCTGTGCCGTTGTTCGCGGTTACCACCTGAATGCCTTCGCGTTCCAGGTTGTAGCGCAGCAGATCTACAATATCCTCTTCATCATCCACCAGCAAAACTTTTTTCGCCATTGCGCTCGTCATGGGCTAAAACACTTGGTGGTACAAATTGACGATTTCGTTTTGAAATAGTGTATTACCCAATTGTAAACCTTGGGTTATGCAATCTGCTGGTTCTGCTGGTGCTCATCCTCGCTCACCAAATTCGCACGGCACCGATCAACACCACATACCGAGCCGCTTTGCCGACGAACATCAGCAAAAGCACTGGCCACAAACGCGCCCTGAAAAGCCCCAACGCAATAGCAATGGGATCCCCGACAACCGGCAGCCAGCACAACAGCGCGCACCAAACGCCGTAACGTTCAACAAGCGCATTCCAACGTTGTGCTTTGGCCGGGCCCACTTTGAAGCGTTTCATCAATTTCCCTTGTGGTACCCAGCGTCCGATTCCGTAATTGGTCAGCCCGCCGAGCGTGTTGCCGACACTGGCCGTGATGAGCAACGGCATTGTTCCCCACGGCCCTAAAGCCATAGCCAGCAGCAGTGCTTCGGAACTGAATGGCAAGACCGTTGCGGCCAGAAAACAGGCCAGAAATAGCGCGGGCAACCCGGCGTCGGCCCAACCTGCGAAAAGCTCCATCTGGCGCGAAGATGCGAAGATCGGCACGGGATCCGTTATAGGGAGTGAAACGCCATCACCATGCGTACCCTTCAACTCCTCCTGATCGTTCCCTTCACGGCCACGTTTGCAACTGCACAGATCCCCGGTTTCCAAGGCAACTTGGGCGGCACGGTCGGCATCAGCGTGCCTACGGGCGAATTCGCTGACACTTGGGGCAAGAACATGTTCACCTTCGGCGGCCAATTTGCCGTGCCGATGGGCCTGCTCCCGCTGCAAGGCGGCTTCGCATTCGATTATAGTGTGATGGGCCGCAGTGTATCCACGGTGCCTGTTTCCGATCCGGCGCTCACCGCCTCGGAAGGCTCCTTGGCCGTGAGGGCGAAAGTACTCAGCTATCATCCGTTGTTGCGTTTAAGCCCGCTGAAAGGAAAAGTGAGGCCTTACGTGGACGGCATGATCGGGCTGCGCCAGTTCACCACGTTGAGCACCGTATCGGTTGATGGTTTGGAGAATTCCCTGAGCCGCGAGCGGAATGCGAACGACTTCGCTTTCAGCACCGGCTGGGCCGCTGGGTTGATGGTGGGCTTGGGCGGCATCGGTTACATCGAGGCCCGCGTGGAACGCTTCAACAGTGGGAACGCCACCTATGTGGACCCGAATTCCATCGCGGTTGATGCCGCCGGCAACGTGGGCTTCAACACGCTGAACAGCAACACCGACGCGGTAAACGTACTGTTGGGCATCGGCCTCCGTTTCTAATTTTCCGGTGGCTGAAAACGCGCACGGACCAGCGTTGCTGAACCGGCCAAAAGCGAAGATTGCCGCGGCGGACGAACGGAAAAATAAGCCAAACTGTTGGTAACACTGCTGAAAAGCCGTGGCTAAGTACACGTGCGCAGGCGTTGTTCACCGGTAAACTTGCGCAACCTTAACCGGGCATGTCTGCAACCAAGCGCATCGAAAGCGCCCTGATCTCGGTATTCCACAAAGACGGCCTTGAGCCGCTCGTGCAGGAATTGCACCACCTTGGCGTGCATTTGTACAGCACAGGCGGCACCCGTGCGTTCATCGAGAAAATTGGCATCCCGGTAACACCGGTGGAAGCCCTCACCACTTTTCCCAGCATTTTGGGAGGCCGCGTCAAGACGCTTCACCCTAAAGTCTTCGGCGGCATCTTGGGGCGCCGGGGCTTGGAAAGCGACGTGGCGCAGTTGGAAGAGCATGCCATTCCCCCGATCGACCTGGTGATCGTGGACCTCTACCCTTTCGAGGCCACAGTGGCCGCAGGTGGCAGCGAAGAGGAGACCATTGAGAAGATCGACATCGGAGGCATCTCCTTGATCCGCGCGGCTGCCAAGAATTTCAATGACGTCGTGATCGTGCCCGCACAACGGCACTATGCGGAGATCTTACAGATCCTGCGTGAGCAAAAAGGTGGCACCACCTTGGCCCAACGCAAGGCATTTGCCACCCATGCCTTCGGCGAAAGCGCACATTACGACCGGGCGATCCATGCATGGTTCAGCGGGGAAAAGAACGAAGGGCCCGATACCGCCGGACAACCCGTGCATCCGCTGCGTTACGGCGAAAACCCGCACCAGCCAGCCCAGTTCATCGGCGACTTGGACGGACTGTTCGAGCGGCTCAACGGCAAAGAACTCAGCTACAACAACCTGCTGGACTTGGACGCTGCGGTGGAATTGGTAGACGACCTCGGCACGTTGGAAGGCGTGCCGTTCTGCATATTGAAGCACAACAACGCCTGCGGCGCGGCAGTGCGGCCCACCTTGAAGGAAGCCTGGGACGCGGCCCTGTCTGGTGATCCCGTGAGCGCCTTCGGCGGCGTGCTCATCACCACCGCCATGATCGATGCGGCTACGGCCAAGGCGATCGACCCGCTCTTCTTCGAGATCATCTGCGCGCCAGACTATGCGCCTGCGGCCTTAGAGGTCCTGCGGAAAAAGAAAAACCGCATCATTCTAAAGCGCAAAGCGGCAGCCAAGCCAGAACGCAAATTCCGCACCGCGCTGAACGGCACGTTGGCACAAGCCCCGGACCACGTGGTGGACCGCGCTACCGGCATGAAAGCGGTAACCAATAAGGCACCTTCCGCCGCGGAACTGCACGATCTGGAATTCGCCAATATTTTGGTGAAGCACACAAAGAGCAACGCGATAGTATTGGCGAAAAGTCTGCAATTATTGGGCAGCGGTACTGGTCAGACGAGCCGAGTGGACGCGCTTGAGCAGGCCATTTCCAAGGCAAAAAAGTTCAATTTCGACCTAAAAGGCGCGGCAATGGCCAGCGACGCCTTTTTCCCTTTTCCCGATTGCGTCACCATAGCGGCGAACACTGGCATCGGTTCCATCGTACAACCGGGCGGCAGCATCCGGGACCAGGACAGCATTGATGCTTGTAATGGTCTCGGCATCGCTATGTGCATCACCGGTAACAGACACTTCAAACACTGACAACGCCCATGGGCTGGTTCTCCGGATTTTTCACGCAAGAGATCGCCATCGATCTCGGCACCGCCAATACCCTCATCATCCACAACGACAAGGTCGTGGTGGATGAACCGAGCATCGTTGCCAAAGACCGCACCACCGGCAAGGTGATCGCCATTGGCCGCCAAGCGCAACAGATGCATGGCAAAACGCACGAGAACATCAAGACCATCAGGCCTTTGAAGGACGGCGTGATCGCGGATTTCCAGGCAGCCGAAGACATGATCAAGGGCATGATCAAGATGATCAATCCCGGTCGGCGGCTGTTCACGCCCAACCTGCGCATGGTGATCTGCATCCCCAGCGGGATCACGGAAGTGGAAAAGCGCGCTGTAAAGGACAGCAGTGAGCATGCCGGAGCCAAGGAGGTTTACCTCATCCACGAGCCGATGGCCGCAGCGATCGGCATTGGGATCGACGTTGAGGAGCCGATGGGCAACATGATCATCGACATCGGCGGTGGCACTTCGGAGATCGCGGTGATCGCCTTGGGCGGTATTGTTTGCGACAAGAACATCCGCGTTGCCGGTGATGAGTTCACCAGCGACATTGAGGAATACATGCGTCGGCAGCACAACATCCTGGTGGGTGAGCGCACGGCCGAGCAGATCAAGATCGAAGTGGGTAGCGCCTTGGTGGAACTGGACGATCCACCACCGGATTACGCCGTTCGCGGCCGTGACCTGATGACGGGCATTCCGAAGGAGATTACGGTGACCTATTCGGAGATCGCCCAGGCGCTGGACAAGTCCATCAGCAAGATCGAGGAAGCCATCCTCAGTGCGTTGGAAAGCACACCCCCGGAATTGAGCGCTGACATCTACCGAACCGGTATCTACCTTGCCGGAGGTGGCGCGCTGCTTCGCGGACTTGACAAGCGCATCAGCATAAAAACGAAATTACCGGTGCACGTAAGCGAAGACCCGTTACGGGCGGTAGCGCGTGGCACGGGGATCGCACTGCGCAACATCGACAGGTTCCAGTTCCTGATGCGGGAGTAGGGACGATGCGTGCATCGCCCCACTACCGCAAGGCACGGGTCTCGAATGATCCGGCAAACTGCCCCCGGCAATTGACGCGCACGATTTAAGAGTCCAATGCGCGAACTCTTCCGTTTCCTGATCCGCCAGAGCAACTTGCTGTTGTTCCTGTTGTTGATGGGGATTTCGCTCAGCCTGCTGGTTAACGGCAGCATGCACCACCGGGCGCAAGCGATAAGTTCCAGCAATGCCATGGTGGGGCAGCTTTATGCATGGCGCAACGAGGTGACCGGTTTTACGGACTTACGCCGGGTGAACAGGGAATTGGCGGTCGCCTTGGCCGTTGAGCGGGAAAAGAAATACGCTGAGCCGCTGCGGGCTGATACTGGAGTTGTACAGATCGACAGCGCTGGCAGGGAGAGCTTTACTTACATCACCGCCCAAGTGGTGAACAGCACGGTCCAGAAGGAACGGAACTACATAACCCTGGGCAGCGGGAGTTTGGACGGGATCCGCCGCGACATGGGCGTGATCGGCGTAAAGGGCTTAGTTGGTGTAGTTCGGGAAACCAGTCCGCACTTCGCCTTGGTCACCAGCATCCTTGGCAACGAGCTGGCGCCGAGCGTTGAACTGAAGCGGACGGGCCATTTCGGTCTTTTGAAATGGGACACGAGCGATCCGGCGACGGCCTCTTTGACCGATGTGGCCAACCATGTGCAGGTGGCGCCGGGCGATACGGTGGTTACCCGCGGCGATGACGGCGTGTTCCCACGGGGCGTTCCTGTGGGCACCGTGCTGAGTGTAGAAGAAGACCCCGGCAGCAATTTCCACAAGATCACCGTAAAGCTGGGCGAAGACCTGGCGCGCACCGCATACGTTCACGTAGTGTCCGATCTGATGAAGACCGAACGCGACACTTTGGAGGCCAAGGCACCCCTGCCATGATCGGAACCGTGATCTCCAATATCATCCGTTTCATCGTGCTTGTGCTTATGCAGGCCATGGTGATCGACCATGTGGACTTGGCGAACGGCTGGGTGGTGCCCTATTTGTATGTGCTCTTCATCATTTTGCTTCCGTTTGACACACCGGGTTGGGCAACTTTGGTGCTGGGCTTCGCGTTGGGCATGGCGATGGATTTCTTCAGCAGCACGCCCGGCCTGCATGCCGCAGCCTGCACTGCGATGGCGTTCACGCGGATACTCATGCTGCGCGTGCTTACCCCGCGCGAGGGCTACGATCCCGGCAAACAACCTACAGTACAGCACATGGGTCTGGCTTGGTTCATGACCTTCGCCGGCACCTTGGTACTTGTTCACCATTTGGTGCTGTTCTTCCTGGAAGTTTACAGGTTCACAGCCTTTGGCTCCACGTTATTGCGGGCGTTGATGAGCGTAGCGGCTACGCTCGTACTTTGCCTGCTCGCCCAGGCGTTGACAAGACGGGAGTTACGAGCGCGATGAACTTTGAAGAACGTAAGTACGTGCTGATCGCTGCGGTGCTGTTCACCTGTGTGGTGTTCATTCTGCGGCTATTCTGGATCCAAGTGGTGGATACCAGCTGGACAGCGCGTGCAGCGGACATCAGCGAGCGCAAAGTCACCGTGTTCCCTTCGCGCGGCCTCATCCTGGACCGGCATGGCGAGTTGCTCGTGGCCAATACGCCGGTCTACGATATCCTGGTAGTTCCGCGTGATGTGCATGACCTTGATACTTCAGCCTTGGCAAAACTCATTGGCATTCCGTTGGAAACAGCCCGCGAACGCTTGAAAAAAGCTGCGGATTACTCCGTTTGGAAACCGAGCGAATTTGAGTTGCAGGTCACTTCCGAACAATACGCCGCCATGGCGGTGCAACTATGGAAATTTCCGGGATTCTATGGGCAAAGCAGGACCTTGCGCACCTATCCGCCGCACGTGGGCGCGCACATGCTGGGCTACCTCAGTGAAGTGAATGCGCGCAAAGTCGCGCAGGACCCCTACTATAAATCCGGCGACGTGATCGGCGTGGGCGGGTTGGAGAGCTACTACGAAAAAGACCTGCGCGGCAAGCGTGGCGTAAAATACGTGGTGGTGGACGTGCATAACAACGTGCAAGGCCCGTTCAAAGAAGGCCGCTTCGACACCTTGGCCCATGCGGGGAAAAACCTGTACACGGGCATCGACTTAAAAGTGCAGGAGCTTGGCGAAAGGCTGTTGAAGAATAAGAAGGGCAGCATCGTAGCGCTGGACCCCAAGACAGGCGAGGTGATCGCGTTGGTAAGCTCCCCCGCCTACGATCCCGAGCTGCTCGTGGGCCGGGTGCGCAGCAAAAACTATCGGGCTTTGCAACAGGATTCACTCAACCCGTTGTTCGATCGCGCATTGCAGGCGCAATATCCTCCAGGTTCCATTTTCAAATTGGTGCAATCGGCCATCGCGTTGCAGGAAGGCGTCATTACGCTGAACACGGGATTTCCATGCAACAAGGCATTGGTGGGTTGCCATAACCATCCCAACGCGCGAACTATTCAGGAAGCGGTTCAAATGTCCTGCAACCCCTATTTCTACCAAGTGTTCAAACGGGAGATCGAGCAGGGCAAGGACCCGGACCGGTTCAAGGATGCGGCCCTTGGACTGGCGGAATGGAAAACGTTCATGCAAAGCTTCGGCCTGGGGAGCCCCCCCTTGCTGGATCTGCCCGCGTTGAAAGGCGGAAGCATCCCGGGAGTGGCCTACTACAATAAAATGTACGGTGAGTTCGGTTGGGCGTTCAGCACCATCTACTCGCTCAGCATCGGGCAGGGTGAAGTGCTGGTGGCGCCCATGCAAATGGCCAACATCGCCGCCATATTCGCCAACCGCGGCTACTACTTCGACCCGCACGTGGTGCGTGCCATCGGCAGCCCGGACAGCTTGAAGAGCGGCGTCCAACGGCATCACACCCTTGTGGACGATGAATGGTTCCCGCCCATCGTGGAAGGCATGCGGCGCGTGGTGAACGAGCCGGGCGGCACGGCGCGCAGGGCACGCATTCCGGGTATCACCGTGTGCGGCAAAACAGGGACCGCACAAAACCCGCACGGAAAGGACCACGCCGTATTCATCGCCTTCGCGCCCATGGAAGATCCCAAGATCGCGATCGCCGTGTACGTGGAGAACTCCGGTGCCGGAGGAACTTGGGCCGCTCCCATCGCGAGCCTCTGCATGGAGCAATACCTTACAGACAGTATTTCACGGCCGGAGATGGCGAAGGAAATGGAAGAGACCAACCTCATCGCCACGGAAGGCAACTACAAGAAATTCGTGAGCAAGCGCCGCAAACGATGAACCGTAGGGAGAACGTAGTGCGCAACATTGACTGGCCGCTGGTGGTGATCTACCTCCTGCTGATGGCGATGGGCTGGGCCAACATCTACAGCGCCGCTTACGACCCCGCACACGCCAACCTGTTCGACCGCGCGAGGGAGTATGGCGCACAAAGCGTATGGATCTGCGCATCGCTGCTGCTTGGCGCTTCCATGCTGCTGGTGCGTGGCGACTTCATCCGCGACTTGTCGTATCCCATCTATGGCGGCGTACTACTCTTACTGGTGTTGGTACTGCTAGTAGGACGGGAGGTAAACGGCGCAAAGGCCTGGTTCGGCGTGGGCGGATTCGGGATCCAGCCTGCGGAATTCAGCAAGTTTGCCACATCACTGGCACTTACCAAATACCTCAGTGGATTGAAGACGTTGAAGGAAATGCGGTCACGCGTCATCGCCGCAGCGTTGATCCTGGCACCCGTGGCCTTGATCATGCTGCAACCGGACACGGGTACCGCACTTGTAAGTGGAGCCTTCGTGCTGGTGCTCTACCGCGAAGGCATTTCAGGAAACATTCTGCTGCTGGCCATCCTCGCGGCCATCCTCACGGTGCTTTCGCTGTTGATGAAGGAGAACACGTACGGCATACCCTTCAGTGATGTGGAACTCCATGGCCAGTACTTTCTCATTTTCATTTTGCTCGTATTCGCGGTGGCCGCCTTCTTGTTCGTGAAGAAGTTCATCCTGATACAGCACCGCAAGCGGATCTATGGCTACTTGCTTTTTGGGCTATTGGGTTCAGCGGCTTTCATCGCCACGGTGGACCAGGCTGTGGACCGCATGCCCATGCACCAGCAAACGCGCATCCGGGTACTGTTAGGACTGGAATACGATCCGCGCGGCTACGGTTACAACGTGGAGCAAAGCAAAACAGCGATCGGCAGCGGCGGCTTCGCGGGGAAAGGTTACCTGCAAGGCACCTTCACGAAGTACAAGTACGTGCCCATGCAAAGCACCGACTTCATATTCTGCACCGTGGGCGAGGAATGGGGCTTTTTAGGCACCACCGTGGTGGTTTTGCTTTTCGCGGCGTTGATCCTGCGCTGCATCCAAGTGGCAGACCGGCAGCGGAGCAAGTTCACGCGGATCTATGCTTACTGCGTGGCCAGTATATTCTTCCTGCACCTCATGATCAATGTGGGCATGGCCATCGGCCTGGCGCCGGTTATCGGCATCCCGTTGCCGTTCTTCAGCTACGGCGGCAGTTCGCTGATCGGCTTCACGTTACTACTAAGCACCTTGGTGCGGTTGGATGCGGAGCGCTTTACTCAGTTGCATTGAAGGGATGGTTCTCAGTTGTTCGGACATCCTCGCGGAAGCGCCTTTGCATAGGAACCTCTAGCATCGCTGTGCGCACCCACGCACCTCCCGCATCTCGTCAAAAGAGTACCGCAACTATCTGCCGCCGCCGGGCGCTATCTCATGACCGCAGCTGCTGGGATCTTGCATATGGAAAATGAAAAAAGGCGCCGAAGCGCCCTTTTCCATGTGATCCCCTTTAAGGGTCAATAAAATTTTGAGCGGTCGTCGGCCACCCCGGCTGCCTCCTTCAGAGCATTGAAGACCTGGCCCTCGGCACGGTTACGCACACGGTCTGTCAAGCCTTTCAGGTCTTGTGCGCCATCGGCCATGGGCGGCGCGGGTGTAATACCGTTCAAACGGGCCATGTACACGGCCATGTCGCCTTTTACCGCAGTTGCTTTTGCACTGTCGAGGCCGAAAAACGCGCCTACGGCGATCGGGTCGTTATAGCCACCAGGCAAAGCGGAGGCGTTCAACGCCAGGTCGGGCGCAGCCTGGACATTTCCTCCAAGGACCTTCGCAGCTGCATCCAGATCGATCTGGTCTTTCAATTCCGCCATCATGGCATCGGCCTTTTTTTCCTTGGCAACTTCCTTGGTGAAAGCTTCTCGGACATCTGCCAAAGCGGGTACACCTTCGTTGCGGACGGCGGTAAGTGCGGCCACCACGTAGCTGTCACCGCTGGCCAATGGTTCGCTGGGCTTGCCACCGGGCTCGGCATGGTTTACCCAACGCACCACCTCGTCCACTTGCTGCAGGCCGGGAACGAATTTTTGGTCGGCGCGCAGTTCTTCCACCGGAGTGTAAGCCAAACCTTGTTCTTCCGCGGCCTTGCGGAAGCCGGCGGTGTCGGCATGGGCCAACGAATATTCGTTGGCTTGCTTCCAAGCGGCCTTCATGGCTTGCACCGGGGCGATCTTGCGGTCAATGGTAAGGACGCGACGCTCTTTACGGGTGCGTTGGCCCAGTACTTCCACAATGTGAAACCCATAGCTCGTCTTGGCAATGGTGATGGCACCGGTCTTTTCATCAAAGCTGGCCTTGGTGAATTCGGGCACCATGCGCTGCTTGTCGAACCACTCGTACACGCCGCCAGTGCTCTTGCTGCCGGGATCGTCGGAGAATTTCTCCACCATGCTTTCGAATTTACTGCGGTCTTTCTTCACCACGGCCAGAATGCTGTCAGCGCGCTGTTTCACGGCAGTTACTTCGTCCGGGTTCTTGCCTTGCGTGCTCAGCAAGATGTGGCGGACACGGGCTTCCTGCACATCGGCGAGCTCGGCTACTTTCACCACTTTGAGGTTATCACCTTCACGGAAGGGTCCAACCACCACGCCGGTGTCGGCATGGATGATGAGCGAATCGTTCAGATGGTCCGCAGTGCCTTCGGTGTAGGCCGTGGCTTTGGTGTTTTTGGTATCGGCGTAAGCGGCCACCAGCGCACTATCGGCCTTGGCGCCAACAGCTAACGCGAAGTCCTCCTTAACGGCCTTCATATCAGCAAAGGCGTTTTGCAGGTCTTCTTCAGTTGGCTTGGCGTTGAATTGTACGTAAGCGAATGCGCGCGATGCTTTTTGCGCCCACTTCGGCTCGTTCTTGTGCGCATCGTAAAAACGACGTAGCTCGGTATCGTCCACCGGGAACAGGCTGTCCGGGCGACTGTCGTAACGGGCTGCGACGAACTCCACGTTCGCCTTGGTGTTTTTGGCGGCCCAGTCATCCTGCACCTGGGCGCTGTTCACGAAGCAGCTCTTCTTCACCAAGGTATTATACTTGGCGTAGATGCGCTGTGGCACGAAGGTGCGCTTCTGCATGTCGAACAGGGCGAGGTTATTCTCCTGCACGTATTTGAAGTATTTCCGTAGCTGCTCCTTATCCGCTTGCCCGGTCTGTGGGTTCGTGAAATTCTGGTTGTTCTTGAAGTCCGGCAGGATGTTGTTGCCGAAGCGGATATCGTCGTACTCCTCCCGGCCGATGGTATTTCCGAAGCCTGCTTCCTGGGCCTGTACCATTAGTGTACGCTCGCGGAGAATGTCGTTCCAAACGCCGTTGCGCACCTGCTCTTGAAGCTCGTTGTCCACCGTGGTGCCGTTCTGCCGGTAGAGTTCCACCTGCTGTTCCACGCGGGTGGAATAGTCTTGCATGCTCACCTCCTTGCCGGCGATCTCGCCCACGTTACGGTCGTTGCCGCCGGAGTTGTTGCCAATGAAGTCGCCCACTACAAAGAGGACCAATGCGCCGCCCACGATGATCCCCAACAGGGTGCCACGTTCGCGGATCTTACCGATTACTGCCATGTTCCGAATGCTTGAAAAGGGTGGCAAATATAGGTGGGTGGCCCCCACGGCGGGAACTCCGGACCGTCAAAGACTGAATGTCGCACCCGGTGGGCGTTTCCGGAGGTGTTCAAGCAGCTCTTGACGAAGAGGAAACGGTTTGTCGCTTCGAATTCGGTGCTCGATCAGCCCCGGACAGCCCGGATCACTTGGGTAC
>Ga0209480_10000500_pt1 | contig 32408 bp, 36 predicted proteins | sample JI61114C2DNA_FD_187501 | JGI IMG/M metagenome (GOLD analysis project Ga0209480, IMG submission 187501) | Wastewater effluent complex algal communities from Wisconsin, to seasonally profile nutrient transformation and Carbon sequestration -... | ecosystem: Engineered > WWTP > Effluent > Algae... | reverse complement strand
ATTAAAGATTCTGATTTGGCTGGATTTAATTCGGATCGATTTGATATTCCGCTTTTAGCCGAAGAATTATTGCGTGCTGAAGTTGATTTTGATATGAAAAACCGAGTTTCTGTCGATGTACAAACGATTTTCCATAAGATGGAAGAACGAACTTTAAGTGCAGCATACAAATTCTATTGCGGACAAAGTTTAGAAAACGCACACAGTGCCGAAGCGGATACGATGGCAACTTACGAAATCTTAAAATCACAATTGGATCGCTATGAGAATTTAGAAAATGATATGAAATCGTTATCTGAATTTACAACGCGAAAAAAATCTGTTGACTTTGCAGGATTCATTGCTTTGAATAATGAAGGTAAGGAAATTTTTACTTTCGGAAAACACAAAGGAGCTTTGGTAGATGATGTTTTTGATAAAGAACCAGGTTATTTCGGTTGGATTCAAAACGCTGATTTTCCGTTATATACTAAAAAAGTTTTGACGGCTATTAAATTGAGAAAGTTAAATACAAAATAGAGTGATTAGTGAAAAGTAATTAGTGAATAGTTTCATGTTTGCTAATTACTTTTCACTATTTACTAATCACTAAAAAAAATGAAAATAATCTGCATCGGTCGCAATTATGTGGACCATATTTCGGAATTAAACAATGAAAAACCTACAGAACCTGTAATTTTCATGAAACCTGATACAGCGGTTTTGCCAAAGAAAACACCATTTGTAATACCGGCTTTTAGTGATGATGTGCATCATGAAGTAGAAATTTTAGTAAAAATTTGTAAAGTCGGAAAATATATCAGTCCAAAATTTGCACATAAATATTATGAAGAAATTGGATTAGGAATCGATTTTACGGCAAGAGATGTTCAAAGTAAGTTAAAAGAAAAGGGCTTGCCTTGGGAGAAAGCAAAATCATTTGACCATTCAGCGGTTATTGGTGCCTTTTTGTCGAAAAAAGATTTTTCTTCTGTAGAAAATATTAACTTTGAGTTAAAATCAAATGGTCATTCCGTTCAAGTTGGTAACACAAATCTGATGTTGTGGAAAATAGATGAGTTAGTCGCTCATGTTTCACAATATTTTACATTAAAAAAAGGAGATATCATTTTTACAGGTACTCCTAAAGGTGTTGCTAAAGTTGTTGAAGGTGATGTTTTAGAAGGTTTTATTGAAGATAAATCAATGTTTAAAATTCAAATCAAATAGTATGGCTTTACAGTATAACCTTGCAAAAGTGTATGAAATTTCTGAAAATGATACCGAGTTTGCCTTGCAAATCGTAACTTTGTTTTTAGAAGAAGTACCTGCTGAAATGAAGTCAATAAAAACTGCTATTGAAGAAAAAGATTATACTAGAACTTATGCTGCTTGTCATAAAATTAAACCTACACTAGATTTGTTAGGAATGGACATGGCATACGAAGAAAATCTTCAAATAATGACCTGGTCAAAAGCCGAAGGTAAGCGAAAGGAAATCAAGGAAGTTTTCAAATCATTAAAAGACAGAATCGACTTAGCTATCAAAGAAATTAAAAAAGATTTCAAACTATAATTCCCAATTCCCAAACTATAAAAATCACCTATGAAAGCCACAATTGTTACTATTGGCGATGAAATTCTTATTGGTCAAATTGTTGATACAAATTCATCTTACATTGCCAAAGCTTTAGATAAAATTGGAATTGCTACCCATGAAATGTTGTCAATATCTGACAATAAAGAGCATATTTTAAACACATTTCAAAAACTACAAAATAAGGTTGAGGTTGTTATTATTACGGGTGGATTAGGACCAACAAAAGACGATATTACTAAAAAAACCTTTTGCGATTATTTTGAGGATACTTTAATTGAAAATGAGGCTGTTTTGCTGCATGTTAAAGAAATTATCGAAGGTTTTTACAAACGTCCAATTACACAGATTAATAGAGAACAAGCTCTTGTTCCAACAAAAGCAAAAGTACTTTTTAACAAAGCAGGAACCGCTCCTGGAATGTGGATGGAGAAAGAAGATACCGTTTTTATTTCATTGCCTGGTGTTCCTTATGAAATGAAGTATTTGATTGATAACGAAGTGATTCCAAATTTAGTTCAAAAGTATGAACGCCCTTATATTGTACATCAAACGATTATGACTTATGGCCGTGGCGAGAGCATGATTGCTGAACAAATTGAAGAATGGGAAGAGAATTTACCTGACTTCATCAAGTTAGCTTATTTGCCAAGTCCAGGAAAAGTAAGATTACGATTGACAGCTCGTGGAAATAGCAAAGAAATTCTGCAAAAAGAAATAGAAAAACAAGTCCAATTGCTTGATTTATTGATTCACGATATTATTGTAGGTTATAACGAAGACGAGCCTATTGAAGTTGTTTTAGGAAAATTATTAACCGAGAAAAAATTAACATTATCCACAGCAGAAAGTTGCACAGGCGGAAAAATAGCCGCAACTTTGTCGGCAGTTTCAGGTGCTTCAAATTATTTTAAAGGAAGTGTAGTAAGTTATGCAACACAAGCCAAAATAGATGTTTTAGGTGTTTCAAAAGAAACAATAAGTAAATACAGTGTAGTAAGTGCCGAAGTTGCAAAAGAAATGGTGTTAGGTATTCAAAAGATAACACACTCAGATTATGCAATTGCTACTACTGGAAATGCTGGTCCAGCAAAGGGTGATGCTGATACGGAATTGGGAATAGTTTTTATCGCAATTGCCACGCCAAATAATGTATTTATTGAAGAGTTTAACTTTGGTCAACCACGTGAAAAGGTCATAGACAGGGCGGTTAGCAAAGCATTGGAACTCATTTATAAAGAAATTTTAAAAAAATAACAAAAGATAGTTGTGTATATGAAATCGATTTTGTTTCTTTGCACCCTGATTTTAGATAACGAAATAAAGCTGAATAATAATGTCAAGAGTTTGTGAACTTACAGGTAAAAGAGCAATGGTAGGGAACAATGTTTCTCACGCTATGAATAAAACAAAGAGAAAATTCTCTGTTAATTTAGTAAAAAAACGTTTTTACATTCCTGAAGAAGATAGATGGGTAACGTTGAAAATATCAACTGCTGCATTAAAAACTATTAATAAAAATGGAATTGCTGCTGTATTGAAAAGTGCAAAAGCTAACGGATTTGTAAAATCTGTATAATCCACAATAATTATATATCAAAATGGCAAAGAAAGGTAATAGAATCCAAGTTATTTTAGAATGTACAGAGCATAAAACTTCAGGAGTTTCTGGAACATCTCGTTACATTACTACAAAAAACAAAAAAAATACTCCAGATAGATTAGAGATTAAAAAATTTAATCCAATTTTAAAGAGAGTAACTGTACATAAAGAAATTAAATAAGATAAGTCATGGCAAAGAAAACCGTAGCAACCTTACAAACAGCTTCAAAAAGATTAACCAAAGCTATTAAAATGGTTAAATCTCCAAAGACAGGTGCTTACACATTTGTTGAGTCTGTGATGGCTCCTGAATTAGTGGATGAATTTTTGAAAAAAAAATAATTCATTAAAACAATTATATAGAAAAGCTACTTTCGTTTGAAAGTAGCTTTTTTATTTTTACATTTGTCTCTATAATAATTTAAATTCAAGAAAGACACTTTTTTAATCTATATTACCGCTTTACGTGCAATCTGTTAGTTTGAGTTTACAGGCAATCTCAAACTAATAAGATTTCTACTATAATTTGGGTTATGAACAATAAAAAAGACTATAAATTTCCGTTTTTAATCAAATAATTGTATTTAATCAAAAAATCATCTCAAATGAGTTTTTTTAAAAAAATATTTTTCTCTTCAAAAGCTGAACCCGTTTTAAATGAGCAGGAGAAACAATCATTAGACAAAGGATTAGAAAAAACAAAGACATCGTTTTTCTCAAAGCTTACAAAAGCTGTTGCTGGAAAATCTAAAGTTGACGCAGAAGTTTTAGATAATTTAGAGGAAATCTTAGTTTCTTCAGACGTTGGTGTTAATACAACCTTAAAAATCATCGAACGCATTGAAGAACGTGTTTCAAAAGATAGATACCTTGGGACTGATGAATTAAACGGAATCCTTCGCGAAGAAATTGCAGGTTTATTATCTGAAACAAACTCTGGTGAAGCAACAGAATTTTCAATTCCAAAAGAGAAAAAACCATATGTGATCATGGTAGTTGGTGTTAATGGAGTTGGGAAGACTACAACAATCGGTAAATTGGCTTATCAATTCAAAAAAGCAGGTTACAATGTTGTTCTTGGTGCAGCAGATACATTTAGAGCAGCTGCCATCGATCAATTGCAAATTTGGGCAGATAGAGTAGGTGTGCCTATCGTTAAGCAACAAATGGGAAGTGATCCAGCATCTGTAGCTTTTGATACTTTACAAAGTGCCGTAACACAAAACGCAGATATTGTAATTATTGATACTGCAGGTCGTTTACATAACAAAATTGGTTTAATGAACGAACTTTCTAAAGTTAAAAAAGTAATGCAAAAAGTAGTAGAAGACGCTCCAAATGATGTACTTTTAGTGTTAGATGGTTCAACTGGTCAAAATGCTTTTGAACAAGCAAGACAATTTACTGCCGCAACCGAAGTTTCTTGTTTAGCCGTTACTAAATTAGACGGAACAGCTAAAGGTGGTGTTGTTATTGGAATTTCAGATCAATTTCAAATTCCAGTAAAATATATTGGTGTTGGAGAAGGTATTGAAGATTTGCAAGTTTTCAATAAATATGAGTTTGTTGATTCATTCTTTAAATAAAAGCAGATGGATTTTTTAAAATATAAAACCGTAAAATTATTAATTTTAGCTATTGTATTGGCTTTATTTGCAATTCCGTTTGATGAAATTAATTTTATTTTTATGACACTTCGATTAATTTCATTCTCTATTTTAATGTATGTTTTTGTAAAACTTACTATCGCAAAAAATAAAATAAAAAAACAGAAATAAGTATCGTTAATTTTTAGCAGTAAGCTTAAAAAATGAAAATATAAAAGAAGATTGCATATTCAAATTAAACTCATTTAAACTTTAAAATAAAAAGCAATCCAAAAAAAGTGTAACTTAAGGTATCGAAATCAAAAAGTTACAAAAGATGAATTGCTTTTTATTTTAAAGTTTAAATGAGTTTATCTTTAAAGTATATTGATAACCAATAAGTTAAATTTTATTAACCACTTATAGTACCATTTTAAATTTTAATGTAGTTCACCAACTCCCGCCAGCACCGCCACCTGAGAATTCACCACCACCGAAGCCACCGCCAAATCCTCCTGAAGAACCGCCGCCAAAGCTTCCGCCGCTTCTACCTAGGCTACTTAAAATAATAATATCGCCTAAATCTAATCCGCCGCCACTTCTAAAACCCCCACCATCTTTATTTCCTCTGGAAGCTAAAACTAATAGAATAATAATAAAAATAACAATTAAGATAAAAGGTAAAGGATTACTCGATTCTTTTCTAGAGCCTCTGTACTTTCCTTTTAAAACTTCAAAAATAGCATCGGTGCCTTTATCAAGACCTAAGTAAAAATTTCCTGCTTTGAATTCAGGAATAATTATATTACGGATAAGCTCTCCATTTATTCCGGCAGTTAATCTATCTTCAACGCCATATCCAGGAGAAATCCATATCTTTTTATCGTTTTTGGCAAAAAGAATGATAATTCCGTTATCATTTTGCTGACTTCCACCAATTCCCCAAGTTTGTCCCCATCTTGGAGTTAGAATTCCAATGTCTTCACCTTTTAAATCTTCAATTGTAATCAAAACGATTTGAGTGGTTGTAGAATCAGAATATCGAATTAACTTGTTTTCTAATTCTTTTTCTTCTTGAGGATTTAAAATATCGGCATAATCATAAACACTGGTTTGAAAACTAGGTTGATCAGGAATAGTGAACTGCGCCTGAACAATAATTCCGCTTAAAACCAATACAAATAAAAATAACTTTTTCATATTAGTTTCTTGAGATTTCGTTTGACAATTCGTTTGTATCATCTGATTGATACGGGAAATATTTTTTCAATCGTTCGCCTGTTCTAAGAATTCCTTCTACCAAGCCTTTCTTGAAATTTCCTTCTTTAAAATTAGTGATTACGGTATTTTTTGTACAATCCCAAAAATCAGATTCTACTGCTTCGTTGATTCCTTTATCTCCAATTATAGCAAACTTTTTATCCGAAACACACATATAAAACAAAATGCCATTTCGGTCTTGCGTTTCGTCCATTTTTAATTCAAAAAAAACCTCCTGAGCTCTCTCAAGAGGTGATTTTTTTGTATGTTCTTCAATGTGCACACGAATTTCTCCTGAAGTGTTTTTTTCGGCTTCAACAATAGCATGAACAATTTCTTGCTCTTCTGCTTTTGATAAGAAATCTTCGGTTTTTGACATTATTTTTTCTCGTTATTAAAGTCAAAATCTACTTCTACTGGTTTTTCAGCTCCTGCTACCGCTTTAAAAACAGCTTTCTCTTTATAATCAGATAAAATTAAACTTCTAGGCATTTTTAATACATAGTTGTTATATTTTTCAACAGATTCATTAAAACGTGTTCTAGCCGTTAAAATTTGATTTTCAGTACTAGCCAATTCATCTTGTAATTTCAAGAAGTTTTGATTTGCTTTTAAATCTGGATATTTCTCAACAGTAACCAATAATCTAGATAAGGCAGAAGAAACACCACTTTGAGCTTGATTAAATTGTTCAAATTGCTCTGGAGTAATGTTTGTTGGATCAACAGTAATAGATGTTGCTTTAGCTCTAGCCGACACAATTGCTTCTAAAGTAGATTTTTCAAAATCAGCAGCACCTTTTACAGTTTTAACTAAATTTCCAATTAAATCATTTCTTCTTTGATACGAAGTTTCCACATTTCCCCACTCTTTTTTTACAGCTTGGTCAACTGTAATTGCTCCATTTTTAACGCTAATATACCAAAATACAAGGATTAACAATAATCCACCACCAATCATCCAAGGCAAAAATTTTCTCATCATTTTTTTTAAGTTTAAAGTTTATTAATTGTTTATAGTTGATTTTTAATTGTGTTCAATTGTGCTTTAATCGTTTCTAATTTGCTGATAATTTCAAATTTATCTAAGGTTTTTTTCTGACCTTCTTTCAAATGTGTTTTGGCACCTTCTAATGTAAATCCGCGCTCTTTTACTAAATGATAAATCAATTGCAAATTCTTAACATCTTCTGGTGTAAACATGCGATTTCCTTTGGCGTTTTTCTTTGGTTTTAGAATATCGAATTCTTTATCCCAAAAACGAATTAAGGAAGTATTTACGTTAAAAGCTTTGGCAATTTCGCCAATGCTGTAATATCTTTTATTTGGTGCTAATTCTAAATGCATTAGTCTAATGATTGATTTTCTTGATTCGCTAATTTTGAAATCTCTATATATTCTTTCGCCGAAATACTTCCATAATAGAAATTCAACGGATTTACGCGTTCATTTCCTTTAAACACTTCGTAATGCAAATGTGGTGCCTGACTTCTTCCTGTACTTCCCACATAGCCAATAATATCACCACGTTTTACTCTTTGGCCTGGACGGCACTTATATTTGCTTAAATGCGCATACAACGTTTTGTAGCCATATCCATGGTTTATTTCAATATGATTTCCGTATCCTGATAACGAAGCATCTGCTTTATAGATAACTCCATCACCTGTTGCGTAAATTGGCGTTCCAGTTCTTGCTGTAAAATCCATTCCATAATGGAATTTTCTAATTTTCGTAAATGGATCACTTCGATAACCATAACCCGAAGCCATTTGCTTTAAATCTTCATTTTTAACAGGTTGAATTGCCGGAATTGCTGCTAACAACTTCTCTTTTTGTTTCGCCAAAGCCACAATTTCATCTAACGATTTAGATTGAATTACCAATTCTTTCGTTAAAATATCCACACGCTTTGTAGTGTTTTCCATTAACTCCGAATTATTAAATCCTTGTAAATCTTTGTATCTGTTTACACCTCCAAAACCCGTTTTTCGTACTTCTTCCGAAATTGGAGTTGTATTAAAATATATTCTATAAATATTGTTATCTCTATTTTCAATCGCTTCTAAAACCTCATTCATCAAATCCAGTTTCTTATTCAAAACCTTATAATTTAAAGCCAAAGCTTCAATTTCTCTTGCTTGAATTTTATCTTTTGGTGTTTCGAAATAACTGGTATTAATCAATAGCAAAAAAATCAAGAATCCAAACAAAGCCGAAGACACCAAAAACAACACAATATAGCCAAACTTCTTCCTTTTTCTTGTCTGAATACGCTTGTAGGCTAAATTTTCTGAATCGTAATAATATTTTACCTTCGACATAAATGAAAATATACTATTTTTGTGCCAAATTTATTGATTGACATAAGTTATACGAACAAATTTAAGAAATGTTTCATTCTAAAACTATTTTATTTTTTAGTTGGGATATTTTTCGAAAATCTAATCCCAAATTCCTACCAAAATCAATAACCAAAACTTGAAATAAATAATTGATAATGAAATCGCAACAATAAATAGTTTGTGTAACAAATACAGCTAAAAAAAGCGATACCATATAATACCGATAAAAAATATATTATATATATGAAATCACAAGACATTCGTAAACAGTTTTTACAATTCTTCGAATCTAATGGACACTTAATTGTTCCTTCAGCATCAATCGTTTTAAAAGACGACCCAACCTTGATGTTTAACAACTCGGGAATGGCTCAATTCAAAGAATATTTCTTAGGTAATGGAACTCCAAAAAGCCCAAGAATAGCCGATACGCAAAAATGTCTTCGTGTTTCTGGAAAGCATAATGATTTAGAAGATGTAGGTTTTGATACTTATCACCACACTATGTTTGAAATGTTAGGCAACTGGTCTTTTGGTGATTATTTCAAAAGAGAAGCTATCAATTGGGCTTGGCAATTATTAACGGAAGTATACAAAATCCCGAAAGAAAACTTATACGTTTCTGTTTTTGAAGGAAATCCAGATGAAAATGTGCCATTTGATCAAGAAGCTTGGGATATTTGGAAGGAATTAATTAGCGAAGACCGCATTATTTTAGGAAATAAAAAAGACAATTTCTGGGAAATGGGTGATCAAGGACCATGTGGGCCTTGTTCTGAAATTCACGTTGATTTACGTACGGAAGCAGAAAAAGCATTAATTTCTGGGAAAAATTTAGTGAATAACGACCATCCACAAGTAGTGGAAATTTGGAACAACGTATTCATGGAATTCAACCGAAAAGCTGATGGTTCTTTAGAAAAATTACCAGCACAACACGTAGATACCGGAATGGGATTTGAGCGTTTGTGTATGGCATTACAAGGAAAAACATCTAATTATGACACTGATGTTTTCACTCCACTTATTGAAAAAGTAGAACAAATTACAGGTTTAAAATACACTTCAAACGAAGTAAAATACATTTCAGAAGAACAAAACAAAACCAACATTGCGATTCGTGTAATTGTAGATCACGTTCGTGCAGTAGCCTTTACTATTGCTGACGGACAATTACCATCGAACACTGGTGCTGGTTATGTAATTCGTAGAATTTTACGCCGTGCTATTCGTTACGGATTTACATTTTTAGACACTAAAGAGCCTTTCATTAATAAATTAGTGGAAGTGTTAGCGAATCAAATGGGCGAATTTTTTCCAGAGATTAAATCGCAACAACAATTGGTTACTAATGTAATTCGTGAAGAAGAAGCTTCTTTCTTGAGAACTTTAGAACAAGGATTACAATTATTAGAAAACGTAATGGCTGAAACCACTGGAAAAGAAGTTTCTGGCGCAAAAGCATTTGAATTATATGATACTTTTGGTTTTCCAATTGATTTAACAGCCCTAATTCTTCGCGAAAAAGGTTACGAATTAGATGAAGCTGGTTTTAATGTGGCTATGCAAGAACAAAAAGCGCGTTCGCGTGCAGCTTCAGAAGTTTCTACTGAAGACTGGAATGTTTTAATTCCAGGAAATGTTGAGACGTTCGTAGGATATGATAAAACGGAAAATAAAGTAAAAATCACTCGTATTCGTAAAGTAGATTCTAAAAAAGATGGCGTTTTATATCAAATTGTTTTAGATAATACACCTTTTTACCCAGAAGGTGGTGGACAAGTGGGAGATAAAGGAACGTTAGTTTCTGCAAACGAAACGATTGAGATTATTGATACAAAAAAAGAAAACAACTTAATATTACATTTTGCAAAACAACTTCCAGAAAATATTGAAGCCGGATTTGTAGCAAAAGTAAATACCGATTTAAGAACTTCGACATCTAAAAATCACTCGGCAACGCACTTGATGCATTTGGCTTTGAGAACCATTTTAGGAACACATGTGGAACAAAAAGGTTCATTGGTTAACCCAAATTATTTACGTTTTGATTTTTCGCATTTCAGTAAAGTTTCTGATGAAGAATTACGCCAGGTGGAAGCAAGTGTAAATCAACAAATCGAAGCACAATTGAAATTGGTAGAACACCGAAATATTCCAATCAAAGAAGCATTAGATAAAGGTGCAATGGCTTTGTTTGGCGAAAAATATGGTGATTCTGTTCGTATGATTGAATTTGGTGATAGTAAAGAGTTATGTGGTGGAATTCACGTGAAAAACACCGCTGAAATTTGGCATTTCAAAATTGTTTCAGAAGGAGCTGTTGCTGCTGGAATTCGTCGTATTGAAGCAATTACTGGTGATGCTGTGAAAGATTTTTATACTTCGCAAGAAAATACGTTAGCGGAAATTAAAGAAGTATTGAAAAACCCACAAGATGTTTTAAAATCGGTAGCTTCGTTACAAGATGATAATGCAAAGTTGAAAAAACAATTAGAGCAACTAGTAAAAGAAAAAGTTGACGGACTAAAAAATACGTTAGAAGCCGATTTCCAAGAAATCAACGGAGTCCAATTTTTAGCAAAACAAGTAGATTTATCTATGAGTTCGACTAAAGATTTAGCACAAGCTATTGGGACTTCAAAACCAAATGCTTTTGTATTTTTAGCTTCGATTGAAGATAACGCTCCAAATATTCACTGCTACATTTCAAAAGAATTAGTCGCTGAAAAAGGATTAAACGCTGGAAACGTAATTAGAGAATTAGGAAAATTCATCGATGGGAATGGTGGAGGACAGCCATTCTTTGCATCTGGAAAAGGAAAAAAAGTAGATGGGATTAAGGAAGCTTTGGAGAAAGCTGTTGATTTTGTGAAATAAAGAAAATATTATTTATATAGATTTTTTTAAAAAAAAATTATATTTACATCGATTTTAAAAAAAAAATTTTTTTTCTTTAAATTTTATGATTATTATTGTAAATACCTATGAAAAAAATCTATTTTTTATTTTTTGCGTTTAGTTATTCCTTTTTAAACGCACAAGTTTGTCCTACAAATACCTCTACTAAAAAAGTACTTTTAGCTGGAGATTCTTGGGCAAAATATATGGCAAATGACGGAACCTATAATCAGATTTTCGATAAATTTGGTCATGCCGATAAAGATTTAGTGAGCCGTCCACTTAGTCCAAATCCTGATCCTGGTTATACAGGAACAGAATACGCAGTTAGTGGTTCTGATGCAAAAGAATGGGCAAATAGGGCTAGTTATCCTTGGATAAGTAATGTAATTGATGAAATTACCGCTAATCCTACAATTGAAACGGTTATTTTGAGTATTGGTGGAAATGATATTTTAGCAGCTAAGTCTGGAGGAGGATGGTATAAAGATATGGACTTAGATGTTCCTGGTTCTGAGGAGGCATTTTGGACAACTCTTAAAAACAATACATTTGTAATTATTAATGCTATTTTAGCAGCACATCCTAATGTTAATATAGTACTACCAAGTTATGATTACCCTAATTTTAATACTGGAATTTTCTGTCTTGCCTACGCTTGCCCTAAGCGAAATAATTTAAGTAGGGATCCAGTTAATGATTTAATTACAGATGCGGAGTTGAATCAAATGATGATTTCAGCAGAAGAAAGAAGAATTTCATGGTTAAGTTTAGATCCAAGATTATCTTTTGCAAATTCTATTGGTTTATCGCATTATTATTATGGAGACGGTTTAAGTGCAGCCGGAACATTACCATTGCCAGAGCAAACTGCACCGTTTAGTTCTAATTTTTACGGAGGAAATGCTGCAAGACCTACATTACGCGCTAATTTTAGGAGTGTTTATGATCCTATTCATTTAGATGCTTCAGCTTATGAATATAAAATTATTCATCAGACGATGAATAACTTCATGCCAATGTTTAGAGGAAATGTTACAAGTACTATTTTCTCATCAGGAGGAACAAATGACGGCTGGACAACTGGAACTTCAACAGGGACTAATGCATTGAGAGTTGGAGACAACGCTTCGAATCTAAAATATAAAAGTATTTTAAATTTTGATACAAGCTCAATACCTGATAACGCAACTATAAATTCAGTTAGTCTATATTTAATTAGAAATAATGCCACAGGAACAAATCCTTTTATATCAGGTATATTAGGCGCTCCTCAAATCGATGTTAAAACAGGTGAATTTGGGACAATTAATATTGAGAATTCTGATTTTTCTGAAGTTGCCAATGCAATAAATTCTGGTTGTTTTCATGGAACTGTTACGTCTAATAACTATGCACTACGTGTTGATCTTAATGCAGCCGGTGTAGCGGCTTTAAATAAAACAGGAAATACTCAGTTTAGAATTTCATTTCCGAATACAAATTCAAATGGAATAAATGATTATGTAGATTTTAATACTGGGAATTCAGTGGTAGATACAACGCTTTCGACAGTTGGATTGGCAGAATATATGCAAAATGCAAAGCCTTTTATTGACATTAATTATACAATAAATTTAGGAATTGATGATTTTAATTTGAGTAATATTATTTTATATCCAAACCCTGCAAAAAAATATTTTGTAATAAGTGGTCTAAAATCTGTAGTTAATAAATTACAAATTATTTCTTTACAAGGTCAAATTATTAAAGAGTTTGATGATTATAAAAACGAGCAATCTGTTTCAATAGATGAATTAGCAAACGGAATTTATTTTGTTAAAGTACAATCTGATAGAGGCTTTAAAACAATTAAAATATTAAAAATAAATTAATAAATAATCTCATACTTTTTCAATACTTAGTGTTTTTTACTTTTATAAAGTATTGTAGTAATTTATAAAATGATTATTATAAATAATTTAGACTTTTTGGGCAGTCTAAAAACATTGGTATTTTTTATTATTATCTTTGAATTTCATTTAAATATTTAGAAGTGAAATTCACTACAAAAATCCCACTACAAAAAAGCAATTTTCCGATAGACTATTCTTCTAAAATAGTTTTATTAGGTTCATGTTTTGCGGAGAATATGGGCAAAAAGTTTGATTATTTTAAGTTTCAAGCAACAACAAATCCTTTTGGAATTATTTTTAATCCAGTTTCGTTAGGAAAGTTAATTCTACGTTGTGTCGAAAATAGAAAATTTACCGAAAACGATATTTTTTTTCATAATGAGTTGTGGTATTGTTTCGAGGTACATTCTGAATTATCTAGTCCAGATAAAGATGAATTTTTGAATTCTTTAAACGAATGTATTGATGTAACAAGTAAACAATTAAACGATGCAACACATACTATCATAACACTAGGGACGTCTTGGGTGTATCGAAATATTGAAACAAACGAAATAGTTGCCAATTGTCATAAAGTATCTCAAAAGCAGTTTACAAAGGAATTACTTTCTATTCATCAAATTGAAGAAAGTTTAGAAAAAATTATTTCTTTAATACATTCGATTAACCCAAATTGTAAATTCATTTTTACGATTTCTCCTGTTAGACACATTAAAGATGGTTTTGTAGAAAACACACTGAGTAAATCACATTTGATTACTACTATTCATAAATCCATTGTCCATTACTCATCACTCATCAATTATTTCCCTGCTTATGAGATTATGATGGACGAATTGCGCGATTATCGTTTTTATGCCGAAGATATGTTACATCCAAATCAAACAGCTATAGATTACATATGGATTATTTTTTTTGAAAATTATATTTCGGAATCAGAATTTGGATTGATGAATGAGATTTGTTCCATTCAAAGAGGACTGAAGCATCGTCCGTTTAATAAGAATACGGAAAGTCATCAGAAGTTTATAGCAGATTTAAAAACAAAAATGACAATTATTGAAAAAAAGTTGCCATTTATATCTTTTGAAAGTTAGTTACTAAACTATAAATTTTCTATTTTTTACTTGGATACCTGGATTAATTTTGAATCAGATCTTAGCTATATTTTAAAAAAAGTTCAACTTTTTTATCGTAAAACTAAATTTGTTATTAAATCTTTTCGAAGTTCTTCATTTATCATTTTGATAATTTTATCTTTCCCATAACTTAATTCTTCTCGTAAAACTGCTGAAGACAGAGCTACATAAAGCGTTGAACCTTTTAATTGAATTTCGGTTGTATAATTATTGACACCATTTCCCATCAAACTTTTCCACGCATCACGAACATTAATTATATTCATACCTGCTTCCAACTTATTTTGAGTAATAAATTGCTTCAACACGTCTCCAATCGGGCTTTCTTCATTGAATCGCTTTGCCATACTTATTTAATCAAAAGATTAATTGGTCTTTTGTAGTGATACTCGAAATTCTGTTGATTTTGAACCACCAACTTATCTTTCGATAATTCTATTATTTTTTCGTTCCAATTAGCGTAATTTGTTTTATAATGAATAGTTGCATCACTATCTTTAAGCACAACAACAACATCTTCTTTTAAATCATTTGTCAAATAAGTACCATCTATTTGTGGCATCACTTTACTACGGAATCCTTTTTTATCGGTAATTTTAAAAAAATCAATAGTTTCATTTACCTTATATTCTTTCTTATCTCCATCAGGAAGTTTTACTTTTTCAATTTCCCAATAACCATTTAAATTATGTAAATCTGATTCAGAAATAGATTGTTTACACGATAAGAACAATCCGAAAACAAGAAATAAAAATATTTTTTTCATTACACATTCTTTAATATGGGTATAAAATTACAATTATTTCTCTTTTGAATTAAACTATTCCTTACTTTTATTGTCTAACGATTGTATAACCGTTTTTTTACTCCTATGAAAAAAATTGTCCCTTTTTTAGTTGCTTTGACATTAATAAGCTGTGGATCTGATGATTCGTCAACTCTTACAAATCCTGAAGAACAAATGTATTTTCCTCCTATTGGTTCAACAACTTGGGAAACAAAAACAGTCGAAAGTTTAGGTTGGAATCAACCACAAGTACAACTACTATTAGATTATTTAGAATTAAAAAATACGAAAAGTTTTATCGTACTTCACAATGGAAAAATTGTGTTCGAAAATTATTTCAATGGTCATACCGATTCATCAACATGGTATTGGGCAAGTGCAGGCAAAACACTAACAGCAACAGTAACAGGAATTGCCGAGCAAGAAGGATTCTTAAACATTAATAACAAAGTTTCTAATTATTTAGGAACGGGTTGGACAAACATTCCGTTAGAAAAAGAAAATTTAATTACAAATAAACATCTTTTAACAATGACATCAGGTTTAAATGATGCTTTAGGCGATGATGTTTCTTCTACCAATTTACAATATATTGCCGATGCTGGAACACGATGGGCATACCATAATGTATATGTAAAACTACAAGATGTAATTGCCGAAGCAACAAATCAAAATTGGTCGAACTATTTCAATACAAAGTTGAGAGATAAAATTGGTATGACTGGATTATGGTTTCCTTATCAAGGATTGAGTGTTTATCGAAGTAATACTAGAAGTATGGCGCGTTTTGGTTTATTAGCTTTGAATAACGGAAAATGGGAAAATAATCAAATCGTTCCTCAAAATTATTTTCAAAACGCAACTACAACCTCTCAAAACATTAATCTTTCCTATGGATATTTGTGGTGGTTGAACGGAAAGTCGAGTTTTAGGTTACCACAAAGTCAATTTCAATTTAATGGACCATTAGTTCCATCAGCACCAAGTGATATGTATTGTGCTTTAGGTAAAGATGATCAAAAAATATATGTAGTCCCAAGTAGAAAATTAGTAATCATTAGAATGGGTGATGCTGCCGATAATTCAAACATTGCACTTTCAGATTTTGACGAAGTTTTATGGGAAAAAATAAATGCGGTTATCGTTAGGTAGCTTGGTAATAATATAAACACTTGCAAAACGTTTGCAAGTGTTTAATTAATTATTTTTGACTAATAAATTTGTATTTATCTTTAACGTTAGTCAAATTGTTTACTAAATACTTTATAAAAACCGAATACTAGAATTGCTCTCTTCCTGAAAAATGAAAAGCACCTTCAACAGTTGCATTTTCATCAGAATCAGATCCATGAACTGCATTTTCTCCAATTGAAGTTGCATATTTTTTACGAATAGTTCCTTCAGCTGCATCAGCAGGATTTGTAGCTCCAATTAAAGTTCTGAAGTCTTCCACTGCATTTTCTTTTTCTAAAATAGCAGCGACAATTGGACCTCTTGTCATAAATTCAACTAATTCACCAAAAAATGGTCTTGCAGCATGAACAGCATAAAAAGCTTGTGCATCAGCAATAGTTAATTGAGTTAATTTCAAAGAAACAATTTTGAAACCAGCTTCTGTAATCATGTTTAAGATACCACCAATATGTCCGTTTTCAACGGCATCTGGTTTAATCATTGTAAAAGTTCTGTTTGTTGTCATTATTTTTTTTTGCAAATGTACTATTTTTATTAAGTTTTGCAATATTGTTTTTATTATTTTGTAATAGATCTTGCGACTCTAAATCCATAAAACTCATGTGTTTTTGAAGGAATTGTAGAAACTCGGTTTGCAGGTCTAACATAGTTTGGTTGACTATCCCATGAACCACCTCTTACACTTCTTTTTTCTCCCATTTCTGGTCCTTTTGGATTGTCATCTTTTTCTTGTTTGTAAAAATCTTTATTGTACCAATCCCAACACCATTCCCAAACATTTCCGCTCATATCATAAATACCTAATTCATTCGGTAATTTCGTTCCTACCGTCTGTGGGTGTCCGTTACTGTTTGCTTTGTGCCAAGCTACTTCATCTAATTTATCACTTCCGCTAAATCTAAACCCTTTAGTTAATGTACCTCCTTTAGCGGCAAATTCCCATTCTGCTTCTGTTGGTAATCTGTATCCATTTGCTTTGAAATTGCAAACAAAATTTGGACCTTTTTTAGTATAACAAGGTTGTAAATCTTCTTTAATGCTTAACCAATTACAGTATGCAATAGCTTCGATCCATGTAACTCTGTTAATTGGATAATTATCATACCAACCCCAAGTAGGTTCTGTTGGCATTTTCATTTTATTATCTTTAATAAATTGTTTCCAATCCCATACGGTTACTTCAAATTTGCTAATTTCAAATGAATTTAAGGTAACAGTATGTTCTTTTTGTTCATCAATTTCAGCACTTCCATCATGTTTTTTTGAACCCATTTTAAAAGTTCCACCTTTTACTAGTTTAAGGTTTGTATCTATTACGACATTTTTAAAAGCAAAAAAAGTCAAAATTGTAGTTATTAAAATGAGATAAATTGTAATTTTTTTTTTCATAGGAGAATTTTTTTTATTTTGGAGTGCAAATATAATGATAAATTAACATTTTCGATTTTATTTCTTATTCAATCAGAAAAAATGTTAATTTATTTAAAAATATTGTTTTTTATCGAACAAAAAAGCTTTTTAACGGTAGATTATAAAATCACTAGAGTGATTTTCTGTTCCAAAGGCCTTAGTTGTTCTAAAGCTTTTCTTACAAAATTTTCATAATCATCTATTTCAGATAAAAAAGTAGAAAAATTCAGGGTTCTTTCTTGTAGATTTTTGTTTGGAAATAATTCATTTTGAATTTCAAAAATGCGTTCCAATTTTGAAGCATGATTTTTACGTTCGGCTTTTAATAAGCGTTTTTCTAAATTTTCTAACCCTTGAATTTGTTTTTTCTCTTGAGCTTTTACGGCACCTGTGAAGGATTTATCCGTTTGAAGGGCTATTTGATGTAACGCTTTAAATTGTTTTTGTAGTATTGCTTTTTGCTCCGAAAAATCTATTGTAAATGCTGAAAAATCTTTTGTTTTTTTATCGGAAAGTAATTTTTGAGACATAAAAATTTCATTCCAACTCAACTCTAATTTCTCCAATTTTAAAGCTTGTTTTTCTGTAACTAAGAGTACAGAATTTCGAACTAAAAGCATTGGGAATGTAATATTATTTTCTTCAAAATTTGATTTTAATTCCAACCAATACGCAATTTCACCACCACCACCAATGTAGCATAAATTTGGTAAAATTATTTCTTGATATAATGGTCTTAAAATAACATTTGGACTAAAGTTTTCTGGGTTATTTTCTAATTCAATTAAAAGCTCTTTTTCGGTAAATTTTAGTTTCGTGTTATTGATAACGTAATTTCCGTTTTCAAAAATAATGCGTTCTCTTAACTCATTTTGAATGTAAAAAAGGTTGATTTCTCTTGGATTGACTTGAATATTATAGTTTTCAAGTTTCGATACTGTTTCGTTTACTTTTTGAAAAGATATTTGCTCTACGATTTCTTTTTTTGCATACGGAACAAAAAGGCTCTTCAATTCTTTAGAATCTCCGTCAATAATTACTAAACCTTCATTTTTGAATAATTCATTAGCTAAAAATCGGGTAGCATCGGCTAAATTTGGATGTTCTAAATACGATTTTTTAAATAAATCAAGTAGGTATTTTGCATTATTCCCTAATCCAATCTCTTTAGAAAAAGAGTTATATACTAGATCTAATCCTTCAGTAGAAAGTCGTCCAACGGGTCCATTACTTTCTCGATTCCATCTTAATTTTTTATCTTTGAAATTGAAATAGTTGATTTCATCAAAGTCATGATCTTCTGTTGCCATCCAATAAATGGGAACAAAATTTTGAGTAGAATATTTTTGTTTTAATTCTTTACATAGATTAATTGTGGAAGCAATTTTGTATAAGAAATATAACGGTCCAGTAAATAAATTCAGTTGGTGACCCGTTGTAATTGTATAGGTATTTGAAAGTTTTAAAAGTTGAATATTTTGCGAAGTACTTACTGAAATTTCAAAATTTTCATATTGTTTTTCTAATGACGAAACCAAAACTTGACGATTTTCAATCGGAAAATTTTTGCTTTTTTCTTCAATTTGCTCCTGAAAATTCTCAATTTTTGGAAAACGATTGTACAACGATTTCAATTCAGATTTTTCGTCTAAATAATCTACAATAAGTTTAGAAAAATATCCCGATTTTTGATAGGTTACACAATCGCTTGGCATTTTTGAAATTTTTTGTAAAAATACATATTTATTTTAGGAATCCGTTGGCTCTAATTTCTTTATGAATTGCCACAATATTTTCTGGAATTTCAAAATTAATCAGCCAATTTACATCCAATCCATTGTTTATTGCAAAGCGCATTAAAACATCATTTTCGCCAATTAAGTTTCCTAGTGTTTCGACGGATTCTCTAAAATCAAGATGTAAATCTTCATGTTGTATTTTGATTAAAAGAAGTATTTTAAATGCTCTAGCAATTATATAAATACAAAGTGTATAGAAATCTTTAGGTTTTGAATTCAAAATATACAATTTGGTATGCTTAATTGATTCAATTAGAAATTGTAAATTCAGAGTAATTTCTCCATATTTATCTTTAGTAATAGAAACGTGGTCATTTATTTTTCCACTGGCATAGCGCATGTCCATTAAAAAAACGCCTAACGAATAAAATCTATCACTAGATGTGTTCAAATAGCGTGTTAACTCTTTTTCTATAATGGCTCTTTTTTGCTCAACAGTATCAGTATCTACCAGTTTAAACAACAGTTGGTTTGCTAAAACCAAATCTTTTTTTAATAATCTTAAAATAAGTTTATCTTTTTCTGTGCTTGGCAACTCTTGAAGTGCCTTTTTAAATTCTTTATCAAACATTATAATTCTATTTTATCAACTTCCTTCATCAATCTCTTGGTTTCGGTCAAAGCTACTATTATTTTCTGACAGTGGGAATGTCTTCATAACTCAATTCTCTATCTTTTAGCCATTTTTGAGCAGGTTAATAACCACCAATATAGAAATTCCAAGCAACTTCAGGAACATTGGCGAAGTATTGTGTTTTCTTGATGAATACATGTTCGGTTTTGTCATGCTGACGTAAGAAAGCATAACATTCTGTTAGATTTTGTTTATGTGATTTCTCCTGCGTCGAAATGACAAATCGTGGTTTTGCAACTATATTAGTTCAATCTTTTCTTGTTAGTACATAATCAGGTGCGCCACAATCAACTCTTGCAGGTTCATTGGTAACTAATACATTAGGTAAAATTGCCATTATAAGGTTTTGTAAATTAACAAGATATTAATGTTTTCGAGCGTTTCCTGTTTTGCAAAGCGTATTTATCTTTTTGATGTATTGTTGGAGTGTCATTCTTTTTTTTTGCTAAAATATAAAAAAAGCTTTTGTAATATTGGTATACATTTATAAATATTACTTTTGCATATAAGAAATCAAAACCCTTGAAAAACATCCTCTTAATCACACCACCTTTTACCCAACTGAATACGCCGTATCCAGCAACGGCATATATAAAAGGTTTTCTGAATACCAAAAACATTTCGGCTTACCAAATGGATTTAGGTATCGAAGTGATTTTGGAATTGTTTTCAAAAGTAGGTTTAACCGAGATTTTTAATGTTGTCACCTTGAGCGAAGTCGAGATGACTCCCAACTCTGAAAGAATCTGTCTCTTAAAAGACGATTACATCAAAACTATTGATTCCGTAATTGCTTTTCTTCAAGGAAAAAACCCATCATTAGCACGTCAAATTTGTTCGGGAAATTTTCTTCCAGAAGCATCTCGTTTTGAACAATTAGACGATATGGAATTTGCATTTGGTTCGATGGGAATGCAAGACAAAGCGAAACATTTAGCTACTTTATATTTAGAAGATTTATCGGATTTTATAATGGAATGTATCGATGACAATTTTGGTTTCAGTCGGTATGCAGAGCGTTTAGGAAGAAGCGCGAATTATTTTGATGAATTATACAATCATTTACAAAACGAACTAACTTTTATAGATAGAATCACAATCAAAATTCTGAAAGAAAGAATTGATGAAGTGCAACCTAAGCTAGTTTTAATTTCGGTTCCATTTCCTGGGAATTTATACAGCGCTTTTCGATGTGCTCAGTTTTTAAAAGCTAGTTATCCTGATATAAAAATCGCGATGGGTGGCGGTTTCCCAAATACCGAACTTCGCGAATTAAAAGATAAAAGAGTTTTTGAATTCTTTGATTTTATCACTTTAGATGATGGGGAATTACCTGTTGAATTGCTTGTAAATCAAGTTTTAAATTCTCATCCTTTGGAGGGATGTCCTAAGGACGGGGTGTTTTTTTTAGGTGAATTTAAACGAACATTTGTATTAGAAAACAACCAAGTCGTCTATAAAAACAACACTACACGTCACGATTACAAACAAAGCGAAGTTGGAACACCAGATTATTCTGATTTATTATTAGATAAATACATTTCGGTCATCGAAATTGCCAATCCAATGCACAGTTTATGGAGCGATGGGCGATGGAATAAGCTTACGATGGCGCATGGTTGTTATTGGGGAAAATGTACGTTTTGTGATATTTCGTTAGATTACATTAAGTTGTACGAACCTATTGCTGCCAATATTTTGGTGGATCGAATGGAAGAGTTAATTACGCAAACTGGCGAAAACGGATTCCATTTTGTAGATGAAGCAGCACCGCCAGCTTTAATGCGAGAAGTAGCTTTAGAAATCATCAAGCGAAAATTAGTAGTCACTTGGTGGACAAATATTCGATTTGAGAAAAGTTTTACAGCTGATTTATGTTTGTTGTTAAAAGAATCGGGTTGTATTGCAGTTTCAGGTGGGTTAGAGGTGGCTTCTGACCGACTTTTAGAACTAATCAAGAAAGGAGTTACCGTTGAACAGGTAGCGCAAGTTACTCGTAATTTCACTGAAGCTGGAATTATGGTTCACGCTTATTTGATGTATGGTTACCCAACACAAACGATTCAAGAAACGGTTGATAGTTTGGAAATGGTTCGTCAATTGTTTGAATTAGGTGTTTTAAAGAGTGGTTTTTGGCATCAATTTGCCATGACAGCACATTCTCCAGTAGGTATGTTTCCTGAAGAATTTGGTGTAATTCCAAAACAAAACGAAATTACTTTTGCAAATAACGATATCGATTTCAAAGATAAAACAGGAATTAATCACGACAAGTTTAGCTTCGGATTAAAAAAATCATTATTCAATTATATGCATGGAATTTGTTTTGATTATGATTTACAAAATTGGTTCGATTTTAAAATTCCTAGAACAAAAATTCCGTCAGATTACATTTACAATTGTTTAGAAAAAGAAGAAAATTTCAACATTAAACCCAATGCGAAAATTGTTTGGATAGGAGGAAAGCCTCAAACCGAAATTTTTACGAAATCGAAAAAAGGAAATTCTTGGAAAATGATGAAGTTAACGTTTCATAACAAAACTCAAACGTTTGAAATTTCTTTAGAAAAAGATAAGGCAGATTGGTTGGTTCCAACTTTAGAAAAAGTCTCGGTTTATGCTGAAAACAAAATCAATTTTTCGCAGTTGAAATCAGATTTTGAACAACAATTTGATGATTTCGAATTGTTTTTGTATTCAAAGCCAATTATGACTATGCGACAATTTGGATTATTAACTTTATAAATTAGCTATAGTATTTTTACAAATTTCATGAGAATTATCAGTTTAGAAAACGTTTTCTTTTTGTAAGTTTACGTCCACTAAAAATAATCTCATATGAGCACAAATTATAAACTTTTAGTAAACAATTTTGCTTCGTTTGAAGTTACTGAAAACGACCATCAAAAATTGGATGCTGTTAAAGTAGAAGATTCGAAGTTTCATGTACTAAAGGACAACAAACCTTACAAAGCTGAAATAATTTCGGCAGATTTTCTTTCCAAAAAATATACCGTTAAAGTTAACAAAAATACTTACGAAGTAGCTATTTCTGATGTTTTAGATGAATTAATCAAAAGTATGGGAATTGAGCGTGGTAGAACAAAAATGGTGAATCTTATTAAGGCTCCAATGCCAGGTTTGATTTTAGAAATCAACGTTTCTGTAGGACAAGAAGTAAAAAAAAACGATCCTTTATTGATTTTAGAAGCCATGAAAATGGAAAATAGTTTCCTTTCACCACGTGACGGCGTTATTAAATCTATCGCTGTAGAAAGAGGAAATGCTGTAGAGAAAGGACAATTGTTAATTGAATTCGAATAACATGAAAGAAATTAAAAAAATATTAGTTGCCAATCGTGGTGAAATTGCTATTAGAGTAATGAAAACCGCAAAAAAAATGGGAATTAAAACGGTAGCCGTTTTTTCAACTGTTGATAGGAATGCACTTCATATAAAATATGCTGACGAAGCGGTTTGCATTGGTGAAGCTGCATCAAGTCAATCGTATTTGCGTGGTGATAAAATTATCGAAGTTTGTAAAGAATTAGGAGTTGATGCAGTACATCCAGGATACGGATTTTTAAGTGAAAACTCATCTTTCGCTGAAGCTTGTGAAAAAAATAACATCATTTTCATCGGACCAAAATCGAAAGCAATTGAAATGATGGGAAGCAAGTTAGCGGCTAAAGAAGCGGTTAAACATTACAATATCCCAATGGTTCCAGGAACTGAAGATGCTATTACCGATATTGAAGCAGCAAAGAAAATCGCCACTGAAATTGGTTTTCCAATTTTGATTAAAGCTTCAGCTGGTGGTGGCGGAAAAGGTATGCGTATAGTAGAAAAAGCAGAAGATTTCGTTCCTCAAATGGACAGAGCTATTTCAGAAGCAACAAATGCATTTGGAGATGGTTCAGTTTTTATTGAAAAATATGTTACCAAGCCACGTCATATCGAAATTCAAATAATGGCAGATAGTCATGGAAATATTGTGTATGTTTTCGAAAGAGAATGTAGTATTCAACGTCGTCATCAGAAAGTAGTTGAAGAAGCGCCTTCTGCAATTTTGACTCCTGAAAAACGTAAAGAAATGGGCGAGGCTGCGGTTAAAGTAGCAAAAGCTTGTGATTACTTAGGAGCAGGAACTGTAGAGTTTTTGATGGATGCTGACCACAATTTCTACTTTTTAGAAATGAATACACGTTTACAAGTAGAACACCCAGTTTCAGAAATGATTTCAGGATTGGACTTAGTGGAATTACAAATTCGTGTTGCACGTGGTGAAGCATTGCCAATGAAACAAGAAGATTTACAAATCAAAGGTCACGCAATAGAGCTTCGTGTGTATGCAGAAGATCCAATGAATGATTTCTTGCCAAATGTAGGTTTCTTAAGTACTTATAAATTACCAGAAGGAGAAGGAATTCGTGTAGATAACGGTATTGAAGAAGGAATGGATGTGCCAATTTACTACGACCCAATGCTTTCAAAATTAGTTACTTATGGGAAAAACCGTCAAGAATCTATTGAATTAATGATAAAAGCCATCGATAATTATCATGTAGAAGGTGTTCAAACCACACTTGCGTTTGGAAAATTTGTAATGGAGCATGAAGCATTTCGTTATGGCGATTTTGATACTGGTTTTGTAAAAGCCTATTATGATGCCGAAAAATTAAAATTAAAATTAGATACTGAAGCTGAAATTGCAGCTATGATTGCGTTTCAACAATACGTTGAAGATCAAAAAGTGTTACGATTACCAAATTAATTGGCACATCGCAAATTGTCTAATTGACTCATTGAAAGAAAATGGAAGATAAAATAAAAATATTAAACGATAAAATAGCTTTAGCTAAATTAGGTGGAGGCGAAAAAAGGATAGCTTCGCATCATGCTAAAAAGAAATTAACAGCAAGAGAACGAGTAGAATATCTTTTAGATGAAGGTTCTTTTGAAGAAATCGGAATGTTGGTAACTCACAGAACAACCGATTTTGGAATGGAAAAAGAAATCTATTATGGTGATGGAGTCGTTACAGGTTATGGAACAATTAACGGTAGAGTTGTCTATGTTTTTGCACAAGATTTTACGGTTTTTGGAGGTTCCTTATCTGAAACACATGCAGAAAAAATTTGTAAAGTAATGGACATGGCTTTGAAAAGTGGTGCGCCAATGATTGGATTAAACGATTCTGGTGGTGCTCGTATTCAAGAAGGAGTTCGTTCATTAGGTGGATATGCAGATATTTTTTACAGAAATGTGCAATCATCAGGAGTTATTCCACAAATTTCTGCAATACTTGGACCTTGTGCTGGAGGAGCCGTTTATTCGCCAGCAATGACTGACTTTACCATGATGGTGGAAGGAAATAGTTATATGTTTGTTACAGGACCTAGTGTGGTAAAAACTGTTACAAACGAAGAAGTAACTTCAGAAGAATTAGGAGGAGCAAGCACGCATTCAACTAAATCAGGTGTAGCGCATATTACTTCTCCAAACGGCGTAGAATGTTTGGAAGATATTAAAAAATTATTGAGCTATGTGCCTCAAAATAATAGAGAAACAACTCCTAAATTACCTTATGTTTTAGGTGATGAAAAACGAGAAAAGTTAGATACAATTGTTCCAGATAATGCGAACAAACCTTATGATATGCACGATGTGATTGCAAATATTATTGATGAAGATTCGTTTTTTGAAATCCATAAAGATTTTGCCGAAAATATCATCGTAGGTTTTGCCAGATTAGGCGGAAGAAGTATTGGAATTGTTGCTAATAATCCAAAATATTTAGCAGGATGTTTAGATGTGAAATCATCTATTAAAGGTGCACGATTTGTGCGTTTTTGTGATTGTTTTAATATTCCTTTATTAGTTTTAGAAGATGTACCAGGTTTCTTGCCAGGAACCGACCAAGAATGGAATGGAATTATTGTTCACGGAGCTAAACTATTATACGCATTTAGCGAAGCTACTGTTCCAAGAGTTACTGTAATTACTCGTAAAGCTTATGGAGGTGCTTATGATGTAATGAATTCAAAACACATTGGTGCTGATATGAATTTTGCATGGCCAGGAGCTGAAATTGCAGTAATGGGAGCAAAAGGAGCTTCTGAAATTATTTTCAAAAAAGAAATTAGTGAAGCCGCAGATCCAGCTGCTAAATTATTAGAAAAAGAAGCAGAATATGCCAAATTATTCGCAAATCCATACACAGCGGCTCAAAGAGGATTTATTGATGAAGTTATTTTACCTCATGATACGAGAAGAAAATTACTAAAAGCCTTTAGTATGCTTGAAAATAAAGTGGTGGATACACCCAAAAGAAAACACGGTAATATTCCGTTATAAGATAAATTAATGTTAAAACTCACCCGTAGTGCATTATTAAACAACCTTAAGATTAATCTTGTTTAATAATGCACTACGGGTAAAATATAATTTTCTAATTCGTTTTTTGTTAATTTTGTCAGTAAGCAATTCATACTAGGTAACTTTTTGATTAATAAATCTTAAGTCACACTTTTTTGGATTGCTTTTTCTTGTAAAAGTTTAAATGAGCTTATTGCTAAAATAACAGAGTTATGATAATAAACGGACAATCGAATTTTTTTTAAAAGATCTAGATTTTAAAAAAAATATTAGATATATTAGATAAGATATTAACATTAAATATTTTTAAAATGAAACATTTATTATTATTATTATTATGGAGTTTTTTAGCGATAAATACCATTTATGCAGACACTATTGAAGTATATGTGCTTGCAGGTCAATCAAATGCAATAGGTTGGTTTGGAGACGCTGCGAATTACCCCGCCGACCCTAATAATTATGATAATCAAATTCGATTATCATATATGCTAGATTGGAACGGAAGTGGACCAAAATCAGAAAATTGGTGGCTGCCTAATCCAATACAACCATGGATTCCTAAAATGACAGCTCAAACAGGAAGATTTACTGCTGGTCATTTTGGACCAGAAGTTACTTTATCTAGATTGTTACATGCAAATAGTGTTGGGAATAAAAAAATTGCAATTTTTAAATATGGTCAAGGCAGTACTAGTCTTGCAGATACATGGAAAAAACCAGGCGAAGCGGGTATGTATGATAGAATGAAAACAAGGCTTATTGATCATTTAAATTTTCTAGTAAATCAAGGGCATACAGTAATATTAAAAGGTTATATTTGGATTCAAGGCGAAGAAGATGCAAAAACCGATGCACATTCAAACGCTTATTCAGCAAATTTAACTTTAATGCTAAATGATATTAAAGCTTTAGCTACTAGTTATAATAATTCTAATTTACGAATAATACTTGGAGTTGATGAATTAAACCCACAGATAACTATTAGACCTCAAGTTATATTAGCTCAACAGATTTACGCAAAAAATAATTGTAATGCGACATTCACTAGTATGAGAGGTTTGCCAAAAATTGATAATATTCACTTGACTATAGCAGGAATATTATCACAAGGAGAAAGAATTTATAATGACATTATTGCTAATAATAGATTGGGACAATCTGCGTTAGATATTACAGGGACAACAGAAGAAGCATCGTGTGGAACACCTTCTGCTGAAATATGTTCTGCTTCTTCAGCAGCCTTTAATCAGTTAATAATTAATAGGGTTATCTTTAATGCTATTACAAAACCTTCTAACGCTTCAAGCTATACTTTTCATAATGATGTCACTACTGATGTTGTTCGTGGCTTAAATACATCAATTTCTTTGCGTTCTTGGACTAATCTAAATCCTGTTTCCTATAGCTGGAATTTATGGATTGATTTTAATGGTAATAATGTTTTTGAATCATCAGAGAAAGTTGTATCAACAATGGCTTCCGCAGGAGGAGAATCTACCTATTCGTTTATCATACCTAATACAAGTACATTAGGAGAGAAAAGAATGAGAATTATCGTTAAAAAAGATGCTATTTGTAACAATCCATGTGAAATTGTTCCTCAAGGTGAGGTTGAAGATTTTAAAGTAAATATAGTAAATAATACTTCAGGAGGAGGTGGAGGTTCGTCAACATATTGTAATGCCTCAAGTACTATTTTTAATACTAATTTTATTTCTAGAGTTAATTTAGGAACGATTAATAAATTTTCAAACGGTTCTTCTTACACCTACTATCAAGATTCTGTAGATATTGCTAGAGGCTCGTCTCAAAGTATAATTTTAAGAACATGGACAGCTAATGTATCAAGTAATGTTTATTGGACAGCATGGATTGATTACAATGGTAATAATGTTTTTGAAGATTCTGAAAAGTTAGGACAAGCGATTAGAACTGGTTCAGGTGAAGTTACCATCAATTTCAATGTACCTAGTGGAACATTTTCAGGAATAACTCGTATGCGAGTAATTGCTAGATCCGATGCTTACGGAACAGCTTGTGGTTCATTTAATTTAGGTGAAGTAGAAGACTATAATGTAAATTTGACTGGTGGTTCAGGTAGCGGAGGTTCTACCACTTATTGTGCAGCAAGTGGAAACAACTTCTCTTCATCAATTATTTCAAGAGTTGCTTTAGGAACTATTAATAAATTTTCTAATGGTAGTAGTTATTCATTTCATACTGATCAGACAACAAATCTTTATAAAGGAGCAAGTTCAAATATAACATTAAGATCTTGGTGTTCATCAGCTAGTACACCACTTACATGGGGTGTTTGGATTGACTTTAATCAAAATAACATATTTGAAAATGAAGAAAAAGTTGTTGAGACTACAGCTATTGGTTCTGGTGAAATTATAAGAACTATAAATATTCCAAGTAGTGTACTTTCAGGTAATACAAGAATGAGAGTTGTAATGAGTCAAGAAAGTTCTACTGTGTCTTGTGGTAGTTTTGCTTTAGGTGAAGTGGAAGATTATACAATTACAATTGCAAATTCTTCTAGGTTAAGTTCTGATCATTCAGATATAAAATATAATCCAACACTTTATCCTAATCCAGTAAGAGATATTTTGAATTTGCAAAACATCTTTAATGATAACCAAGATGTTATAATTAATATTTATGATATGACAGGAAAATTAGTAAGTAACGAGATTATAATCACTAAGGGAGTTTCAAATCACATCATGAATGTTAACAATCTTGATAAAGGTTTTTATTTCATGAATGTGTCTTCTAAAGATAAAGAAAGTGTCGTACTTAAGTTTATTAAGCATTAATTTTAATAAAACTTATATAATAAAAAGGTCCATGAAATTAATTTCATGGACCTTTTTTTATGTCATATTTGTTTTAAGACTGCTCATAGCTAAATCTAATGCAATATTGAATGGTGTTTTAGCACATAATTCTTTTAAGTTGTTTTGATTTTCTTGCACTGGTTCAATCATGAAAGTTCTAGTTATTGGATTGTAACCTTTATCTAGAAATAATTTCGGAATTTCTTCAATATATAATTGAACTGCTGCTCTTCGCTCTTCTAAAGTTCTAAGTTTGTTTAATTTTTTACGAAAAGAAAATCCTTTTGGATATTTTTCTTTGAAAACAGGATCAAAAAAAACACATTGAACATACCAATTTTTGGTAAGTGCTTTTTTTCCTGTGATAGTTTTCCAGTTTTTTGGTGAAGCCCATACTTCAGAGCATTCACAATCAAAGTGAAGTTTTTTCATTTGTCTGTAATTACATTGTCGTTTACGTTGCCGTTTTAGATGTAACTACACTACTCGAAAGTTTTTTAAAAAGCGCTAAACCCTTGTTGGGATTGGGTTTAGCACCTTGTAGCGAAGACGGGAGTTGAACCCGTGACCTCAGGGTTATGAATCCTGCGCTCTAACCAACTGAGCTACCTCGCCAAATATTAATCTTTTATTACTTAAATAAGTAATAATCGAGTGCAAATATAAAATTAATTCCATTGTTTACAAATATTATTTTATAATTATTTTCTAAAAATATTATAGAATCTTTTTTTGTATTTTCAATTTATTCTCTATATATTTCAAAACTTAAAAATTACAAAATGAGTACAAAAGTAAAATACGAATTAGAGTTTCCAATTCACTCTTCTCCACAATTATTATATCAATATATATCAACTCCATCAGGTCTTTCTGAATGGTTCGCAGATAATGTGAATTCAAGAGGTGAGTTTTTCACTTTCATTTGGGATGATTCTCAAGAAAAAGCAAGGTTAGCATCTAAAAAAACAGGAGAACGCATTAAGTTTAAGTGGTTAGATGAAGACGATACTGAAACAGAATATTTTTTTGAGTTGAAAATTTTAGAAGATGAAATTACAAAAGATGTTTCAATTATGATTTCTGATTTTGCTTTTGAAGATGAGTTGGACGAGTCAAAATTACTTTGGGAAAATCAAATTTCCGACTTAAAACATGTCTTAGGTTCTGTTTAAAAAAATAAATTATAAAGAGTATATTTGTCCCGATTTTTAATCGGGATTTTTTTATGGTAAATTACAACGGAAACATTCAGGAAAGTAGCAATTGTATAATAGAATCTAATAGAGGTTTTTTATATGGTGATGCCATTTTTGAAACTATTAAAGTGTTAGATTACAAGGTTTTATTCTTGGAAGACCATTACTTTAGGTTGATGGCTTCAATGCGTATTTGCCGTATGGAAATTCCAATGAATTTTACGATGGAATTCTTTGAAGAGCAAATTCTGAAATTGATAAATTCTCTTGAAAAATCAAATTCGTTTAGGGTTCGTTTTTCTGTCTTTAGAAATTCTGACGGATTTTACACACCAATTAACAATGAAATTGAATTTATAATAGTCGCAGTTCCTTCTGGTAATACTGTTTATATAATTGAAAAATCAAATTATGAGGTCGAATTATATAAAGATTTCTTTATTCCAAAACAATTGCTTTCGTCTTTAAAAACAAATAATAAAATGCTTCAAATTATAGGAAGCATTTTTGTAAAAGAAAACGGTTATGATAATTGTTTAGTTTTAAACGATGAAAAAAATGTAGTTGAAGCTTTGCAAAGTAACTTATTCATGAAAACAGGCAATATAGTTGTAACTCCACCAATTTCTGATGGTTGTTTAAATGGAATTATTCGCAAACAAGTAATTGAAATTCTAAATAAAATGGAAGGAATTGAAATGAAAGAAAAGTCAATTTCACCTTTTGATTTGCAAAAAGCTGATGAGCTGTTTTTGTCTAATGTTATCACAGGAATTCAGCCCATAACGAAATATAGAAAAAAAGAATATGCTGTAAATTTTTCTAATGAAATATTGGTAAAACTAAATACTAAAATAAGACTTAGTTAAGCATTGGATTTTCGGGCGAGTTTGAAAATAATACATATTTACCTCCTTGTTCAATAATTTTTTCTCTCCAAAATTTATTACTTGATTTTGAAAGCAATTTCTTTTTTAAAGAATTTTCACTCAGAATCCAAGCTTTTTCTTGTATTTCCATTTCAAGTTGATTTATGGTCCAACCACTATATCCAAGAAAAAATCGAATGTTATTTTTGTTAATTTTTCCTGTATTGATAAGATTTTTTGTGGTTTCAAAATCACCACCCCAATATATTTCATTTGAAATTTCAACGCTATTTGGTATAATTTCTGGAATGTTGTGGATAAAATATAAGTTATCTTGTTCAACAGGACCACCATTATAGATTTTAAACGAAGCTTCTATTTCCGGAAGTAGATTATTAATAGTATAATTCAAAGGTTTGTTTAAGATAAATCCTATTGAGCCTTCGTTGTTGTGTTCTGCCAATAAAACTACAGAGCGATTAAATGAATCATCGCCTAAAGTTGAGGGTTCTGCTATGAGCAAATGTCCTTTTTTGGGTAAAGTTAATATCATATTTCTGTAAGTTTAATAATTAAAGTTATCAAAAAAAGTTTACAAAATCAAATAAAAAAGTTTAGAAACAAAAAAATCCCGATTATTTCGGGATCTTTATACTGTATAAATCAAAAAAATTATTTTTTGTTTACCGCTCCTTCTAATTCAGCGCCAGCTTTGAATTTTACTACATTTTTAGCAGCTATTTTGATAGTTTTTCCAGTTTGTGGATTTCTACCATCTCTTGCAGCTCTTTTAGATACTGACCAAGATCCGAAACCTACTAAAGATACTCTTCCACCTTTATTTAAAGTTCCTTCAACATTGCTTAAAAATGATTCTAAAGCTAATTTAGCAGCTGCTTTTGTAATACCAGCAGAAGCTGCCATTGCATCGATTAATTCTGATTTGTTCATGATTAAAGTTATTTATAATTGGTTAAACTTAATTATT